>SCPN01000510.1_pt1 | contig 108750 bp, 103 predicted proteins | sample 6106831 | NCBI WGS metagenome assembly SCPN01 (sample SAMN10720447, study PRJNA508395) | human gut metagenome | isolation source: Participant 1, 0 month | reverse complement strand
ATAAAAGCCTCTGTTACTGATTGATGTTTGGGAACACGCATACTATCTGGACTATCAGAACAGACGCAACGCTTATATTGACAGTTTCTTTTCTGTGATTAACTGGAACAAAGTAGAAGAACGTTTGCAGTCTTATATGGAAAAATAAAAACAATCCCTTCCCGTTTTGGGAAGGGATTGTTTTTATTCTGCAAAAAGTTCTGTGGATAAATAACGTTCGCCTGTATCAGGAAGCAATACGACAATGGTCTTGCCCTGATATTCGGGACGATTAGCAACTTGGGTTGCGGCCCAAAGAGCTGCACCGGACGAAATGCCTACCAGCACCCCTTCCGTATGAGCAAATTCTTTTCCTGTTGCCATGGCATCTTCATTCTCTACAGGAATAATTTCATCATAGATAGCAGTATTTAACGTATCGGGAATAAAGCCCGCACCAATACCCTGAATTTTATGAGGACCGAGATTTTAACCAGAGAGTTACCGGAGAAGAAGCAGGTTCCACCGCTACAATGTGTACATTTGGATTCTGCTCTTTTAAATAAGCACCAACACCGCTGATGGTACCTCCTGTGCCGATACCCGCAACAAACACATCTACATTGCCATCGGTATCGTTCCAAATTTCAGGACCTGTTGTTGCTTGATGCACCGCAGGGTTGGCAGGATTTACAAACTGTCCCGGAATAAAGCTGTTTGGAATTTCCATAGCCAGTTCTTCTGCTTTTGCAATAGCGCCTTTCATACCTTTGGCACCTTCGGTCAGAACAACTTCCGCACCATACGCTTTTACCAGATTTCTTCTTTCAATGCTCATGGTTTCCGGCATAGTTAAAATAACGCGGTATCCTCTGGCTGTACCCACGGCTGCCAAACCAATACCTGTGTTACCGCTGGTAGGTTCAATAATAACGGAACCTTCTTTTAATTGACCTTTTGCCTCAGCATCTTCAATCATCGCTTTTGCAACACGGTCTTTTACACTACCTGCCGGATTGAAATATTCCAGCTTTGCAAGAATTTTTGCATTTAACTTATGTTTTTTTTCGTAATTGGTTACTTCCAATAACGGTGTACCACCGATGAGTTCTGTAAGACTTTTATAGATGTTGGCCATTTTGCCTGACTCCCTTCAATATACAATTCATGATTCATTCGTGATATTGCAGCCTGAACATCGCATACGTATGTTCAGACAAAGCGTAAACATACGCATTATGCTCACCTCTGTCTTAATGTTTACTATTCATACTATTTTAGTACTGTATAGAGTGTACCCCTTTTTTGAAAAAAAGTCAACCAAAAATCCATAAAAAATAGTTTCTTTTTTCCTAAATATCAAGATTGTATCTCCATGTTACATTTGGCCAAATATCGTTTCATCATCATGCGAATGCTGTCTGGACTGTTGCCTCCCCCTATCTCTGCTGCTACCTGCACCCAAGTATGGCCTTGTATGAATCTCAAAAATATAATCTGGCGAATCATACTATCATCAATGTGTAAAATATATAAAATCAATTTTTTGTATTCCTGAATGCTTTTTTTCATGCATTGCTCTATTAACTGTTTGCATCGTTCTATTTCCTGCAATGTTTCGCTGTCCATTGACTGCAAACAAATATTCGGTATATTAGGAAGAAAGATTTGCTGTATTTCTACTGCTTTTTCCAATTCTTCCAACCGTCTTTGTTCCACCGCAATTTCTTTTCTTAAATATAGTAATTGGGATAAGTCATGTAATGTCATTGGTGTGCTCCTTTAAAATTTAAAATACAGAATTCTGTAATTATATTATATCAGAATTCTGTATTTTGTCAATTATAAAAGAATCGTGCTAACAGAATGCTGTATCTTATTCCAATACATCGATTGCATTTTCAAACATAGGCTCTTGCTTTAACTTTTCATACATAGATTCATAACTGACTGCTGTTTCTTTGTCGAGAGGATATTGAAAGGTATATACAAAAATGGATAAATCAAGAGGGACAGGAAAACCAATCTCGTTATTTTCTTCTGTCAACGCAATTACTTTTTCTTTGCTGTACTTCTCTCCCGTTTTTGCCATTTCCGCTTCCAGCTGTTCTTTGACTTCTTTCTGCCTTTCAATCAGGGATTCTCTTTCTTTTTCCTGCTGTCTGTAACTTTCATCTGTATAGCTTTTTACTGTAATTTCAATACCGTCTACCATAGAGATACTGTCTATTCGGTGGTAGGATGTTTTTTACACCTTTTCCATTGATAAGTTCTTTTTCCAGTGCCATGTTCTTTCCTCCTTATGTTGTTCTTTTCCATATGTAACACGTGATGTATGGCTGTACAATGCTTGTCTCGCTTGTATCGCCTGTTGATGAAGCCTGTGCTACATCGCGAGTGTTTGTCGATGCCTGAATCCCTGCGTTTACGCCTGCCTGTGTACTGCCTTCATACGCATAGGTGCCATAACTTGATGTAGAGTATTTATATGCTTGTATCATATTGTCATCACTACCCACAGCAGTACCGTAGTAACCTTTATATCCAACCTTGAACTCGTGTCTTTCTGTTTTCTTGCCGCCTGTTTTTTCTACTGTATTAAAGTCGCTGTCAGCGGTATTTACCCCTACAGGGACACGCGACCGCCTCCCCACGCTGCCCATGTGCCGCCATAAAGTGTGCCGGGGTTTGTAGGAAACAGTTGTTTCAAACAGACTGCCCACAGGATGCGATGCCAAAAAGATTGCGCTTGTTCCGATGTCCTCCACTGTAAGTGTAATATTACCTGTTAACGCCTTACCATTGATAGTTTGGTTTGTAGGTACTGCGCCCACCTCTTCTGCGGTCGGCATTTGTATTAATTTACCGCTTTCGTTTAAACCTGCCACACCGTTCGCCTGATTTCGTTCTGAGCTTGCAATCGCACTGACATCCTGCGCCATTAATGTAATATTGCCTGACAATGCTTTTCCGTTGATAGTGGTTCCCACAGAAACCGCACCTATGTCATTGGCAGTTGGCATTTGCTGTAATTTACCGCTGCTGTCCAGTCCTGCAATTCCGTTTGGCTGATTTTTTTGCTCAAAAATTGCCTCTTCTACCAATTCTCCTGCTACTTGCGCCATTTGTTCCACAGCTTGATTTGCTCTGTCCGCTGCTGTATTTGCTTGACTGACTGCTGCTTGTACAGCAGTTTGAGCCTCTGTTACTGCTTGCTGTAATTGTTCGTCTCCATTGTCCAGCCAGTCGTCCACACTTTGCATTTTATGTAAGATTTCTTCATCTTTTACGGCCAGCCAATCTTTCATTTGACTTTGCATCTGTTGGGATAACGCATCAAAAGCATCATCGAATTCATTTAGTTTTTCGTTTAAGACTTCAGTTACAGTGTCTATCAGTCCGTCCGCTTCTTTTAGTGCTTTTAACAATAATGTAAATTCATTGCTGCTTTCTATTGCTTTATCATCTTCCAAAGAACGGTCAATGATAATCGTTAAACCCAAAATTTTTAACAGAGAACCGTTTTTATCTATAATATGAATTTCACAATCGCAAATCGTACCTGCCACAGCACTCATTTGAGATGTTAATTCTACTGAAATCAAACCGTTTTTTGCGTCAAGAATTTCACAGGTATTATATACAATGGTTTTGTCGGGTTTGGTCATATAAATCGCCGCTGTTTTTTCTGAAATATCCAACCGTTTGTCATGGTCATACAAAGACACTTCAATCCATCTGGCAGCAATCTCTCCTTGTACTGCCGTAACTACCGCATGTGCGTTACGCCAGACATTTAAGCATACCTTTTTTGATGTCATAGTTTCCTCCTTTATGTAATGTTATGATAGTTCCATTTTTACTTTATCAAAATAGACAAGAACAAATCGAACAACTGAGATTTTGTTCATAAAATTTCCAAATATATTTTCATATTCCTTACGTAATGTTCAAAAAATGTCCATAATCTAGGATTAAAATAAAATCATTCCAAGAAGGAAAGGTAACATTACAATTACCTGAAATAATCGAAACTGCCCGCGTTATGGATTGGTCGGAATACCGGATCATAGCCAGAGCAGACCAAAAATTCTTTCCATACGGAAATTCATATATATCATATTCTCATACTCCTCCTAAATGCCGCTGTAAAGCGGTATTTTTTTGTTCTCATCATGAAATCGTTTCGATGTTTGATACATATTACAAAGAAACAACAGCTATTTGTAAATTTGTTTTGAAAATAATTACAACCTCTTTTATCATGTGGCAGATATTCGTAAAAATCACGGTGTCAGTAAAAGCATTATCGTTGCCAAAACAGTTTTGAAATTGAATGTATATTATAAAACAAATCTTGTAATTTCCTCTTGTATGTATGAAAACGAAATAACATGGAAAACAGTAAACATTGCCAACCATATTTTAATTATTTCCTGTTCATACTATAAACGGAGGTAATCAACATGCAGGAACCTTTTTTATGTTTATCAGAGTTACTGGACCAAGATTTGTCCAGCTATGAATATTTTCATTCTTTGCCCTTGGAAGTTCAAAAGAAAATTGAAGAAAGTGATGTCAATTCATTTGCGGATATGCAGCAGATAGCTGAAAAAATAAAATCGGAACAAACACAAAAATAAAGAAAAAAACCACACACCGTATGGTGCGTGGTTTTCTATTATAAGACGCAATTTAAGAATTCTTTTGTTCTTTGTTCTCTTGGATTTGCGAAAAATGCTTTTGCGGGACCTTCCTCCACTTTATAACCGTCTGCCATAAATACCACACGGTCACTGACATCACGCGCAAATCCCATTTCATGGGTAACCACAATCATGGTCATACCGCCGGTTGCCAATTCCTTCATGACCTGCAATACGCCGCCTACCATCTCAGGGTCCAAAGCGGAAGTCGGTTCGTCAAACAGCATCAAATCCGGTTCCATTGCCAAGGCGCGCGCTATGGCAACACGTTGTTTTTGTCCGCCTGACAGGTTGACCGGATATTCGGCTGCTTTATTTTTTAATCCAACACGGTCCAGCAATTCCAAAGCACGAACGTGTGCCTGTTCTTTTGACATCAGTTTCAAATCCACAGGGGCCAACATGATGTTCTTTTCTACGGTCAAATGAGGAAACAGATTAAAATGCTGAAATACCATGCCGATATGCTGTCTTAACTTGTTGATATCCGCCTTTTTGTCGGTAATTTCTTTTCCATCTACCACAATGCTGCCTTTGGTCGGAGTTTCCAATAAATTGATACAGCGCAAAAACGTACTTTTACCGGAACCGGAGGGACCAATCAAACTGACAACTTCTCCTTGTTTTACGGTCATGTCAATGCCTTTTAATACTTCCAGTTTTCCGTAGTACTTATGCAAATCAGTTACCTGTACCTTTGAGTTTTCCACGGCGCAGCCTCCTTTCTACCACAGCAGACAATGCTGTAAGCAAAGATACCAAAATTAAATAGTAAATTGCCAAAATCAAGTATGTGTTAAAGCTTTCCAAGTTTTGCGCCACAATGGCCTTACCGCCACTTAATGCCAAACAATGACGGATAGAATGGAAGAATCCTTCAGAGTAATAATAAACTGATTAATTACGGAAGGAATAACGATTCTGGCAGCCTGCGGCAAAATGACTTTCTGCATGGTTTTCATATAAGGCAAACCGAGAGAACGTGCTGCTTCCATCTGCCCCACATCCACAGCTTCAATACCGCTTCGGAAGATTTCAGACAAATAGGCGCCTGCATTCAAGGTAAGCGTAATGATACTTGCTACCTCTACAGGCATGGTAAATCCAAACAATTTCGGAATACCGAAGTAAATCATAAATGCCTGTACAATTACAGGTGTACCGCGAATAACCCACAAATATACTCTTGTAATGGCATGCAGTACTTTATACTTGGAAAGACGCAGCGCACAGAACAACAGTCCCAATACAACCGCAAATACCAATGACACCGCTGTAATCCATAAAGTTACGCCTGCTGCCTGTACAAAACGCGGAAAGGTAGTTCAAACGGTGAAGTTAACACAACTAATTTGGATTACCACACATTTGCCGCTGTACCGTCACCGGAAGAAATGTAGCTGTCTAAAATACGCTGATATTCTCCGCTGGCCTTTACGTTTTTTCAAACCGTCATTTGGAGGAACATTTAAAGCAACTCTGCGTTTTGTCCTTTTTTTACACCAAGCCGTAAGGAGCCTGCTTCTTTTTCACCCTCAACTTTGGTCGAATTGCTTGGCTGATTGCGCCCCAACACAGGGGCGAAATCTTCAAAACAGAGTACTGGTATTGCCAGAAACTTTTGTATCTTCTGCTTACATATTGGCGGAATCATCGGAACAACTGGAAGAATAACGTATTTGTTTCGGACCCGGTTTATTTGCTAAAGTGGCACCTTCCGTACCGACTTTTACCGCTACTTTTTTTCCTCTTAAATCTTCATAACTTTGTATGGAATCGTTTTCCTTACTTACTATGGAGTTCCCGAATCAAAGTAAGGGGTGGAAAAATCCATCTTCTTTTGGCGCTCTTCCGTAATGGAACAGCCTGCCAAAATGCCGTCTGCTTGTCCCGATTCTACCGCTTGCAATGCTGCGTCAAATCCAATGGCACGCGCTTCATACTCAAAGCCAGCAGTCTTTTTTGCGAAAATTGCTTCCAGTAATCTACATCAATACCCACACGGTTGCCCTGACTGTCTTCAAATTCAAACGGAGCAAACGTTGTATCCATTGCTATGATATATTTTTTTCCCGTACCGTTGCTCTGTTCTTCGTTCTCGCTTGCAGCGGCAGCGCTAAAGCAGGAAAAAACCGTTATCAGCATCAACAACTTCCAAGCGCGCCGAAAACACTTGTTTTGTTCTGTTTTTCTTTTTTTGTGCCCTCATGCTCCCTAACAAAGATGAAATGCTTTCTATAGTGACGAAAACCTTATTCCCTCAGGATGTTTGGAAGACAAAACGATTATATTCCATTTAGCTTGCAACCGAAGAGACCGGGACAACCAGATGCTACATACTCACCAGAAAATCTCAATTTATTATACCGAATCACCGGTTTTCATATTAAATTACAAAAATATTGGCCAGTATTCTTTGACAAAACAGTTTTGATTGATATCTGAAATTGTCAGCAGACAAAACTGACTCTGGGCAAAGCAGATGCGATTTGCGATATCTAAAACCCATTACCAGCAGGAAGTAGGCAGCGCGATATCTACATCCGCAAAGAAGGTTTCATACAACACAAAACTCTACCGAAGCCTGTTTTGAAGACTTTATCGGTTGCCTTTTGGAATTATTGCCTTTTCCTGTAACAACCGTCATATTTCAAAAATCACCATACAATAATTTGGCCATATCCCTCCACCTCTCGGTTTGCTGCGCAAAGACAAAGAGATAGCCTTGGCATCTTGCTTGCACGATAGGTACGAATATTCCAAACTCACGGTTTTAGGATTGTATTAAAAAAAGAAACCTGCAATCAGCACCATAGGATTCTCTCCCACAAAACAAAGAAGGTCAGACGCAAAGTGCGTTTCGGAGCTCGGTTTTGGTGCTAGTAGCTGAACGCAGACTGGCACACGGTATTGCTACTTTCCAGGATTTTAAAGTCCCTTGTGTCTGCCGATTCCACCATACCAGCGTGGAACGTTTGTTATTATATCATAAGTAAATTACAAAAGCAAGCATTTTATTTTGTAATTTTTTGGCACTTCTTTTCGGACAAAGTACATAGGATATGGGTACATTCCGTATGCCGGTATCACATGAGCCGTTTTCACTCAATCGTTGATGCGATTGAAGATATTACATGACGCGGTAATGTTCTTTTTATTTCGTCAGCCTGTAAACTTCACTTTATGCGCCTCCAGCATGGTGAGAGGATAAAGATTAATCAAATTTTACGTTTAACGCTCTCTTTTGAAGTTCATCAAAGGAAATGACTGCGCTTTACTAAATCATAAGTACCGGAACCTCAGTATTTCAGCGTTACTCTTGTGCCGTAACCTGTAGTATCAACATATCCGTGGTATCCGCCCACTTTTACCACGCCTTCTTCAATTTGCGCTTCCGCATGGGTTGACAAATGTGCGTAAATGGTAATTATCTGGGTGCGACAAACTGCGTATTCCCAAACGCCAACCGCCATTTAGTTCCAGTAAAACCAGCTGCAGCCTACCCGATTCAATCGCAATGACGGGCGTGCCTGTTTGCGCCATCAAATCATGCCCCAAATGCGCAGCCCGTAAATTACGTTGAGCACCAAAATCATCATAATGCTCAAAGGGATAATTTTTAGCAATGGGTGAATAAGCAATCAAACCGTATTTGTCCTGCCAAACCGTTTCTCCGTTTTCTGATGTTGTTTCTATTTGATAATCACCTACCATTCCACCCAGTACCGCAGTGTATGCTTTGCTGTAATAGGCATAATACTGCATTCCTTCTGAGAGAGATTCCATTGTTTCTCCCGACTGAAGTTTATCTACTAATGTATCCATGTCAGAGCTTTGATATTTTGAAAAATCTCCGCCGTATTTGGCTCCCAAATATGCCAGTAAATCAATCCAGCTGATTTTCACTTCCGCGTTTTCTTCATGGCTCTTAATGTCAATTTGCAGCGCTTTTTCCAGAGCCGCGTATGTGACATTAAATTCCACATACTTGATAAACTCTTTCTTTTCCTCTGTCTGTGATTCTGTGGTCTGTGATTGCACAGATTCCTCAACATTGGATTCCCCGGCCGACTCCTGTATGGACTCTGCCGAGGTACTCTGTGATAACGATTCCGTTTGCATATCGGACACTGTGTATTGTCCCGTACAATAGATACCTGCAACAGTTCCGCCAATGGCGCCGCACACCCCGATACAAACAACGGAAGCGATGATAATTGTTTTACGTTTGAAGTTGAATACCATGTAATAATCCCCCGCTTTGTTCATTCTTATGAAGCAGCGGGGGAAAATATTTCTTTATTTACAAATCATCTGCATCTTGTACGGGAGCTTCATCGTCATAGGTCATTCCCGTATAACTGCCCAGCACGTCGGAATAAATGGGACCTTCTGTGTTGGAAAATGCTTGTGTATGGTCACATTTCCCACCGTGGCTTGTTCCGCTTTGCGTCTGATGCAGCGTTGCCGCAATATTTTTAATTCGTTTCATTTTCAAAGATGTTTTTCCATGTTCACCGCGTCTGTAATGTCTCACCTTTCATACCTCCGCACACCAATCAAAATAGGCAAAAAAATTGCTCCCTCCTTATTATAAGTAGGAGCAAAGCAATTATTACTGTTCTATTGATTTTTCGGCCAATATTGCCCTGATAAATCTTTGATGACTTCCGATGCCAATATCAAGCCCGCTACAGGCGGTACAAAAGATACGCTGCCGGGTGTTTGACGTTTTGAGGAATCTTGTTCCACTTCGGCATCTTCTTCCCGCTTTACGGGAACTTCTTTGGAAAACACCACTTTTAGCTTCGGAATGTCTCGTTTTTTCAGCTCCCTGCGCATCACTCGGCACAGCGGACAGACTGATGTTCGATAAATATCCGCAATTTCAAATTGTGTGGGATCCAATTTATTTCCCGTTCCCATACTGCTGATGATAGGAATCTTTTTTTCATGGGCTGTTTGCACCAATGCCAGTTTTGCGGAAATCGTATCAATGGCGTCCACAATATAATCGCAATCATTGAGAAAAGCAGTATCGGAATCTGCCAAAAAAAATTCTGTTTTGACCGCTACATCCGCTTGAGGATTGATGCTCAAAATCCGCTCTTTCATCACATCTGTTTTATATTTTCCCACCGTCTGCATCGTTGCAATGATTTGTCTGTTTAAATTGGTAAGCGAAATGGTATCATGGTCTATCAAGCAAAATGCTCCCACACCGCTTCTTGCCAACGCTTCCACCACAAATCCGCCTACGCCGCCTATGCCAAAAACTGCAATCTTCTTTTGTTTTAATTGTTTCACTCCTGCTTTTCCCATTAAAAGTTCGGAACGAGAAAATTGATTGAGCATACTGCAACTCCTATCACTTGGTAGTATTGTACTACTCACTGTAATGGTTCTTTTTTATTTTGTCAAGAATTCTGCGAAATAAACACAGCGTAATTCAAATAAAACGCAGAACATAAAATATTTCCAACATTGGAATAATTCCGTACTGAAAATGCTCAACTTCTGTCTTTTTATCGAAAATCATAGATTATAATTATAAAATACGCGAATAAAAATTACATACGCAACTATCTGTCTTTTTAAGAGATAACGTGGTATACTAATCGAAGATAAAAATGAGGTGTATGAACATGTACTATTTGGGAATTGACCTTGGCGGCACCAACATTGCTGCCGGCGTTGTAAATGAACAATATCAAATCATCGGACGCAGCAAAACAAAAACTCACGTCCCTTGCAGTGAAGAAGAAATGTGCAGTCAGATTGCCTTTGCCGCACTTTCTGCTTTGGAAGATGCAAACATTGCTATAAACGAAATTGAATGGATTGGTATTGGCAGCCCCGGTTCCATTGACCGTACCAACGGCATGATTACCTTTTCCAGCAATCTGCACTTTCACCAATTTCCGCTGGAGCGACTACTCAGTGAAAAACTTTGCAAAAAAGTCATCATTGAAAATGACGCCAAGGCAGCCGCTTACGGTGAATTTTTGGCAGGTGCCTTAAAAAATGCAAACAATGCCCTCGCCATTACATTGGGAACAGGTGTTGGATGCGGCATTATTATCAACAAACAAATTTACAGGGGTTCAAATGCTTCTTCGGGAGAAATGGGCCATATGGTAATAAAACACAACGGCCGTCCATGCAAATGCGGCAGAAACGGCTGCTGGGAGCAATATGCATCGGCAAACGGATTAAAGCAAACCACAAGAGAAATGATAGAAAATCAGCCCGAACATGCCGCACATTTGCTGGAACTGATTGGTCATGATTTGAATAACATCAGCGGACGTACTCCATTCCAAGCCATGCGAGACGGTGATATGCTAGGTACAAAAATATGCAATGCGTATATTGAAATGCTGGGCTGCGGATTGATTAATGCTGTTAACATCTTTCAGCCGGACATTGTATGTTTGGGTGGAGGCGTATGCAACGAAGGAGAAGCGTTGCTGGAACCTTTGCGTAAATTAATTGAAAAAGAACGATATCCTGTAGAGCAATCGCATCCCTTTACGCTTTGCAAAGCACAACTGGGAAACGATGCTGGTATCATTGGCGCTGCATTGTTGGGGTTAGAAACGTACGATAAATAACAATTATAAAAATAATTCGTTTTCTTTTCTTTTCCAAATAGAGGTTTCATTTTTCAGAAACCGCACTCAGCATTGTTCATTAAGATGCCTTGCTTTGCTTGGGCAAACTTGAATACACCTCATACATGAAATACATTGTTCCTCCTTCGTTTGATTTGGCGCGTCAAATGGAATTGCATGTACCGGACATAGTTTTGCACATAAGCCGCACATTGTGCACAAATCAGATGCTGTAGGATGAAATGGCACTTCTTTTAATTCTTTATAAGGATGATTACCTTTCACTTGTACTTCTGTTAAAATCGAAGCATCTATTTTTTCTTTTACTTCTTTTGCAAATCTTTTTAATTGGTTCATGTCATCCATATCAGGTCTGCCGGAGGCAAATTGATGCATAATGGAATGTTCTGCAATTGCAGCAACACCACCAATACAGGTAAATCCCTGTGATTTTACAACATCAAATAATTCTATGAGTGTATCATCGTAATCTCTATTTCCATAGGATACCACCAAAATAGCGGATGCACCATTTCCCTTGAAACCATTGATACGCTCTACAGCCGTACGAGGAACCCGTCCCCCGTAAGATGGCACTCCTATCAAACAAATGTCATTTTCTGAAAAAACTCTCTCCGGAATTGGGTCAGTATACTCACACAAATCAATCTCTTGATAGATTCCTATTCCTTGAGCTAACGTATTTGTAATATTTTTTGTTCCCTGTGTTGGACTAAAATAAATAGAATAGATACTCATTTTTTCATGCACTCCTTGCTTACTTTATTACATAGCATTAACATCGGTTCTGCTTGTTGCCAAAATTCAATTACCGGCTTTACCGTTGTGCTTTTAAAATCAATATAATAATAATTTTTCGTTCCCTCTCTCCGTCTGGAAATGATACCTGCATCTAACATGATTTTTAAATGGTGTGAAACTGCAGAGCGAGATATATGTCCCATTTTTTGAATATCTCCCACCCGAATTCCTCCTCTTCCGCCGGTCTGAATTAATATTAAAAATATTTCTTGACGAACTTCATCCCCCAATACAGTCATAATCGGGCAAGCCTTTTTGTAATTTTCCAAAAATCGTTTCCGCAATTGTTCAAACTCTTGATTCAATGAAATACCTCCAACGACTCATTTCTGTAAACCATTATAATTATTCAAGAAATAAATACAAGTTCGGTCCTGAAAATCGAGTTCATTCGGCAGACAATAACATATGGTCTGTTTTTCTCAAAACAACCATTTTAATGATTTGATAAAACAAAAAAGACAGGTTCTCTTTTACAGAAAACCTGTCTTTTTATTTATGATTATTCAGCTTTTTTCTTTCTTGCAAAAAGAACAGTGACTGCCATAGCACCTGCTGCCAATACAGCAACAGCAATCCACATTACGGTATTGCTGCTGTCTCCTGTTTGAGGAGAATCCATTTGTTGACCTTGAGAAGGTGTTTGCTGAGAAGAAGCGCCCAAAGCTGAAATTACAGTGTCTTCCAATGTAATCTCTTGTGTAAGTGCTTCATCTTTGAAATATTTGCCGCAAGCTGCGCAATACCAATACTCAATATTGCCCGCTTCGGTTTCGGTTGCCGGTTTTGCTTCTACTTTTTCAGCTTGATGTCCCGCTTTTACTACGGTATCTCCCGAAGTAATTTCTGTTGTCAATGCTGCATCGCTGAAGTAGCTGCCACAGTCAGGGCAATACCAGTATTCGATATTACCGTCTTCTGTGCAGGTTGCAGCTTTGGCTTGTACATGTACTGCCTGATGTGTATGTACTACCAAATTTCCGTTTTCATCGGTATCCAACTGAATATTTTCGGAGTTGTTTTCCACAGTAGGAGCGTCATTATCCGGATTGGAAGCTTCAGGAACAATTAAAATTTTGTCAGCTGTACTGCTGTTATCAGTAAATGTTAAAGTTGCGCCCTCTGCAAAAACAAGAGTGGCATTTCCGTTTTTATTATCCAAGTTCATACCGTACCAAGAATTGTCTCCTGTTACAACAGAGAAGTTTCCGCTTACAGTGACATCGGAGCCGTTTACAACAAGCGGAGCGCCTGATTGTGCATTCTCATGATTCAATGTTACATTGTTTAACTGCACATTTTGAGAACCATAAACATCTAAAGTGTGTTTATTTGCTGTAGTTGCAACTAAGTTTACGTCGTTTAATGTTACATTGTCTGCTTCAATTTTCATCAATTGAATTTGACCTGATGTGTTCATTTTAAAACCATCTGCAGCAGTGATGGTATGACCGTTTCCGTTGATGGTAACGTTGTCAATTCCGTTGATGTAAACTTCTTCGCTTACCTCAATATCGCTCATCAATTCAATTGTTGTGCCGGGTTTCAGCTTATCCATGATTTGTTTTACAAATTCTGTTTTGTTGTCTACTTTAATGGTAAAGCCGTTTAATACAACATTGTCGCCGGAAATACCAGGAGCCCAAGCATAACCGTTTACATCATCGTGGTATCCTGCATATTCATTGTTGGTAAAGTCTTGTACCACATTGTTTGCGGTTACGGTACCTGTTGTAACAGTACGAGCGTTAATCCAAGAATACAAAGTTACATTTTCCAAAACAGTGTTGCCTGCATCTGCTACATTAATATAAATGGAACCGCTGTTTTGTGTTCCGTCATCCTTGGCCAAGGCAAGACATTCTACATTGCGCAAAGTCAAATTTTTGCCATTGCCAATCAACTCAAGCACCTTATTGCAGCCCTCATAGTAGGAATTATAATTGCCTTTTAAATTTACATTTTCAATGGTAACGTCAGAACCACCGACTGTAATTAGATTTTGACCGTTCCAGTTGCCTGTATTTGGGTCATAAGTACTGGTAATGGTAACATCACCCATACCTTTAATTGTGATGTTGTTTGCATGAATTGGAAAAATAAATCCTTTTTCCACGCCGTTTATGTTAGCAACATGTTCCAAACAACCATTGCCCACATCATAGGTTCCTGCAGCAAGTTCCCATGTTTGTCCGTCTTTTTGGTTGTTAATGGCATCAATCAATTCCTGTGAATTTGTAATTTTTACGACGTCCCCTTCTTCTGCCGCCAATGCAACAGCAGGAATCATACAAAATACCATTGCAATTGCCACAAACAATGACAATAACTTGTATTTTTTTGTTTTGTGTTTCAAAACAAAACCCTCCTCCTTTATATGGCAGATGTGCTTTTCTCATATTCTGCCTATCGTATTCTTGCCTTTTGTCATACACAAGGTAAAGCAACTTTCCATTTTCAAAGCAAAAGACACCTTTTAAAAATATAACTTTATAAACAAATTGTGCCGATACTGTTTGGTGTTACAATATCGGCCCAAATCGTATAAAAATTCCCTCTCCTTCCATTTATAATTTGTTTAAGTGTACTTTTACAAATTTGGAAATATAAAGAATATACCTTCTATAAAGTACCATAAACTATTGAAAAATAAGGAAATTTATACTATAATTATAAATCAAGGAGAGTATCATACCTTTTCACAAAAGTACACTTTAAGAGATTTTCATCTTTGTAAAAGTACACTTTTCTGAAGTGTTTTAAATTCGAATTCGGTATACGATAAACATTCTTTAATAAAAACCTGTTTCATTCTTTTCAATTTTCACCGCTTTTGCATAAAAGGTTCCAACTGGCATTTCACAGGCATTTGCTGCCTGCTGAAGTGTCATTTTTTTATTGCGCCAATCTTGATGTACCTGATTAAAATTATCCGGCAGCGGACGTTCCGGTCTGCCAAATTTTACTCCTCTGTTTTTGGCTGCCGCAATTCCTTCCGCCTGCCGCTTTCGGATATTTTCTCTTTCACTGTGCGCTACAAAGGACAAAATCTGCAATACCAAATCTGCTATAAAAGTCCCGATTAAATCTTTGCCGTTGCGCGTGTCCAGCAGCGGCATATCAATTACACATATATCAATCTCCTTTTCTTTTGTTAAAATACGCCATTGCTCTTGAATCTCTTTGTAATTTCGTCCAAGTCTGTCAATACTTAAAATGTACAGCAAATCCCCCGGTTTTAGTTTTTTGACTAACTTTTTGTAGTTCGGCCGTTCAAAGTCTTTTCCCGACTGCTTATCTATATATAAGTTTTTTGCCGGAATTTGTTTTTCGTGCATAGCCAAAAGCTGTCTGTTTTCATTTTGGTCTATACTGGATACTCTGATATAACCATAAATCGCCCCAGTCATATCAATGTATCATCCCTCTTTTTTGCTTGATTTTTGCTTTCTGTTGATTCCTATTTGTAAGCAGCGGCAACATGTTCTATTATCTATGAAATATTCTCACAAAAGTATTTTTTGTGTAAAAAATTGACACGAAAAAATAAAAGAAAAAGGACAAGCAGAATTGACTGCTTGTCCTTTTTAAGAATTATTCCATATATGACATGAAGGGAATGTCACATATAATTGGAAGTATCATCTATCAATTTAAAATTTATTTATTCAATCGGATAACTTCTTTTACGGCGGAAACAATGTCCTTTGCCGTCATATGATATTCCTCTTTTAGGAAAGGCATTTTTCCCACTTGGCCGAATCTATCCTTAACGCCCACAGCTCTGAGCGGAACAGGATATTCTTCCATCAATACCTCACAGACAGCGGAAGTCAAACCGCCAATCACATTGTGATTTTCTGCAACAACCACTGCGCCTGTTTTCTTTGCGGAAGCTACCACAGCGTCGCGGTCGATTGGTTTTATGGTGTGAATGTTGATAATTTCAGCATCAATGCCCTCTTGTTTCAAAATTTCGTTTGCTTTCATGGTTTCCTGTACCATAATGCCGCTGCAGAAAATGGTAACTGCAGTACCTTCCTGAATACAGTCTGCTCCAAACAAATCAAATTTGTAATTGGCGTCGGTAAACACATCATCAATGGTTTTACGGAACATACGGATATATACAGGTCCTTCATAAGCAACAATTTGGGGCAGCGCCTGTTTGAACTGGGCAACGTCCACAGGCTCGTAAATCACCAATTCGGGAATGGAGCGAAGTACACCGATGTCTTCCATACTCATGTGAGTACCGCCGTTAAACTCTGCGGAAATACCCGGGTCACTGCCGATGATTTTTACGTTTTGCTTTGCATAGGCAATGGAAATTGCAATTTGGTCGCAAATTCTGCGGGAAGCAAACGGAGTAAAGGAAGTAATAAACGGAATAAAACCGTAACTGCTCATACCCGCGGCAACACTTGCCATATTTTGCTCTGCAATACCAACATCAATTGCACGTTCCGGATATTTTTTTCTCAGAGGGAACGTACCGTTTGGTTTTGCAAGGTCGGCGTCAATGACAACAATATTTTCGTTTTCTGCCATCATTTCATCTAAACATTCACATAAAGCTTGACGCATTTCCATACTCTTATTCCCCCCTGATTTCTGCAATTGCAGCTTCCATTTGTTCTTTTGTCATAGGAATACTGTGATTTCCAAAGCCCATTTCTTCGATGAACTTTACACCTTTTCCTTTTACCGTGTTCAAAATAATCATACTTGGCTTGTCTGCTTGTTTTGCCTCTGTAATGGCAGCGTCAATGGCTGCAAGGTCATGACCGTCTTCCAGCTCTATGGTATGCCAGCCGAATGCACGCCACTTTGCGCCAAGGTCGGCAATATCGCAAATATCGCTGACATCGCCGTCAATTTGCATGTTGTTATAATCGGTAAACGCAATCACATTGCTCAATTTTTGTTGTGCACCAAACATGGCAGCTTCCCAAATTTGTCCTTCCTGACTTTCACCATCGCCAATAATAGTGTAGATGGTAGCGCCGTCCTTACGGATTTTGGAAGCCAGTGCAATACCCATTGCGCAGGAAAAGCCTTGTCCCAAGGAACCTGTGGTCATATCAATACCGGGTGTACGGTTCATATCGCAGTGGCTTGGCAAATTGGTGCCGGATTGGTTCAATGTCAGCAGCCAGCTTTTGTCAAAATATCCTTTACGGGCAAGCATTGCATATACTGCAGGGCCGCTGTGTCCTTTTGAAACAATCAGACGGTCTCTGCCTTCCATTTTTGGATTTTTAGGGTCAATGTTCATGTGTTTTTCGTAAAGCACCACCAGCAAATCCACAATGGATAAACTGCCCCCAATATGCCCTACGCCCAAAGTTCCGATGGTTGTAACAACGTCAGCACGAACATCGGCGCAAATTTGTTTTAAATCTTCCATTTTTACCTCCCGTAAACAATGACATATCTTAAAACAGATATGTCTTTTCTTTTCCATCACTTTTCTTGTTGTTCATGTGGATTCCTACATGTTTCTTATTTTTATTATACTGTATCCCTATTGGAAAATCAAACCGAAGGCATGACTAAAATATTGTATCTGTACCGTTATTTTATCATCATTTCTACCAAATCATACTAGAAATGTCTGTAAAAACAAATCGTGTCACAAATGGGATACCGTATAAACACTTCATTTATGCGTTTGCAAATTGACTGTGATACAGTTTTGCATAAAAACCGTTGCGTGAAAGCAGGGTTTGGTGATTGCCCTGTTCAATAATTTTGCCTTGTTCCATGACCAAAATGGTGGTGGCATTCTGTATGGTGGACAAACGGTGCGCTACAATAAAGCTGGTTCTGCCCTCCATGATGTTTTGGAATGCCGCCTGCACTTTTAATTCTGTTCTGGTATCAATGCTGCTGGTTGCTTCATCTAAAATCAGCATCGGCGGATTGACCAACATCACCCTTGCAATACAAAGCAGCTGTTTTTGCCCCTGCGAAAGGTTGCCGCCGTCTTCTGCTATGACGGTATCGTAACCGTTTGGCATTTGCATAATAAAGCTGTCTGCAAATGCTGCCTTTGCCGCCGCAATCACTTCTTCGTCTGTTGCATTGGGCTTGCCGTACGCGATATTGTCCCGTATGGTTCCGTGGTACAACCAGGTATCTTGCAGCACCATACCGAATTGACTTCTTAAACTGTCCTTTGTCATGGCGGTTGTGGGAATACCGTCAATGGAAATCGTTCCTGAATTTGCATCATAAAACCGCATGAGCAAATTGATAAAGGTGGTTTTTCCGCATCCCGTAGGACCTACAATGGCAACTCTGTCACCCGGATGGACGTGCAGATTAAAATCTTCTATCAGCTTGGTATCGGGCGAATAGGAAAAGGATAAATGAGAAATATCCACTTCTCCTTTGCAGTGACTGAACGCAATGGCGTCCGGCGCATCTGCCGGTTCCGATGTTTCGTCCAATACTTCAAACAGACGCTCGGCAGAAGCGAATGCGGTTTGAATCTGGGTAATCACGCCCGTTACTTCGTTAAACGGTTTTGTGTATTGGTTGGCATACGTTAAAAACGAGGTAATACCGCCGATGGATATGGAAACGGGAACGCCTGTGATAGCACAAACGGAACCCACGACTACAACGGCGGCATACACAAGATTGTTTACAAACCGTGTGGACGGATTGGACAAAGCGGAATAAAACTGTGCCTTTTGTCCATAGATGCGCAGCTGTTCGTTGATTTCCCGAAAATCACGGAACGCGCGGTCTTCATAATGGAAAGTTTTGACCAGTTTTTGATTTCCCACCAATTCTTCCACATGACCGCTGAGCTGTCCTTGAATTGCCTGCTGTTTGACGAACATTTTATGGGACAGCTTTGCGATAAAGGCTGCAACAAAAATGGACAACGGTGTAATCAGTACCACAACCAAGGTAATCAGCGGACTGATGGTCAGCATAAATATAATGGTGCCCACAATGGTAACAATACCCGTAAAAAACTGAGTAAAACCTTGAAGCAAACCGTCGGCTACCTGGTCCACATCGTTCACCAAACGGCTGATGATGTCTCCATGGGCATGACCGTCCAAATATTTCAGCGGCATGGTATTCAATTTTTGATACGTTTGTACACGCATATCCTGTGTCGTAAGATACGTCAATTTATGAATGCAGTATGCCATAATCCATTGAAAGACCGTAGAAACCACAATGGTTGCGGACAAAATACAAATGGTCTGTAAAATGGCAATATGGTCAACATTGCGGTAACCAATCATGTAATCTACAGCCTGACCCACGAGAATCGGCCCGTACAGCGTCAGTGAGATTTGAATGACTGCACTGACAATAGCCGCAATGAAAAAGCGATTGTACGGTTTGCAATAGCTCATTACCCGCTTTAAGATAGAAAACTTCATACTCTGCACCCCCTTTGATATGGTTTCATTCCAGTTCATCCTCACGCATTTGAGATAAGCAAATCTCTTTATAGATGGGACATGTGTTTAAAAGCTCCCGATGGGTGCCGATTCCCATCACATGCCCTTGGTCCAATACAATAATTTTATCTGCATTGCGAATGCTGTTTGCCCTTTGTGATACGATAATCACCGTCATATTCTGTGTTTCTCTTGCAATTGCCATACGCAATTTTGCATCTGTGGCGTAGTCCAACGCACTGGCACTATCGTCCAAAATCAAAATCTTCGGCTGTCCCACCAATGCGCGGGCAATGGTCAGACGCTGTCTTTGTCCGCCGGAAAAATTGGCTCCGCCTTGACTTACTTCTGTTTGCAAACCTTTTGGCAGCCTGCTGACAAATTCCTCCGCCTGTGCAATGCGCAGCGCCTGTTCCATTTGTTCTTTGGTAGCATGTTCGTTTCCCCATTTTAAATTACTTTCAATGGTTCCCGTAAACAAAACAGCACGCTGCGGCACTACGCCGATTTGCTCTCTTAATTGTTCAAAGGAGTATTGTTTGATATCAATACCGTCCATGTAAATCGTACCCTGCGTTGGGTCGTAAAAGCGTGGAATCAAAGCGGCAACAGTGGATTTTCCTGAACCTGTACCGCCGATGATTCCCACCGTTTCACCCGGATAAATTTCTGCGGACAAGTCGTACAATGCGCTTTGATGCGCCTGCATATCGTAGGCAAATGATACATGGTCAAACAAAATTTTCGGCGTTTTGCCGTCTGTTTTTACTTCTATTTTTGTGTGGTTTGCTCCGTCACCGCAGGTTGGGTATCAAAATCTCGTTAACTCTGGAAGCGGATGCCGCCGCTTTTGTAAAAGTAACCACCAAATTTGCCACCACGATGAGTGCAAGCAATGTTTGCGTCATATAGTTCACAAGGGCTATGACATTGCCCTGACTGACGCCTCCGTTGTCTACACGGTATCCGCCAAACCATAAAATGGCCACAACAGCCAGATTCATAACGGCATATGTCAACGGATTGAGCAACGCCGTTAATTTACCCACACCAATTGCCGTTTCCGTTTGCTCTGAAGCAGCTTGTTCAAATCGTTTTTGCTCCTCTTCCTGCTTGGAAAAAGCACGAATGACACGAACGCCTGACAGTCCTTCTCTGGATACCAAAGAAATTCGGTCCAGCTTTTTTTGCGCCTTTTTATAAAACGGTACGGAACGAGACATGACCATGTACAAAATCAGCGCAATGACAGGCGTTGCCACCAGCAAAATCAGCCCCAATTTCCAGTCGATTAACATGGCGGCAATGACAGCGCCGATTGCCAAAAATGGTGCTCGGATGACCAAACGAATGAGCAGCGCCACCGCCTGCTGTAACTGATTCACATCATTGGTAATACGTGTGATTAAAGACGGTGTACCAAAGCGGTCAATTTCCGCATGAGAAAAGGTATTGATTTTTTCATACATTTGATTGCGTACCGCAGTGCCAAAGCCCAACGAAGCGATGGAGGCGAATTTTTGACAAATCAATGCACTGCCTAAACCAACCGCACCTAAACCAATTAATACGCCGCCCATATGCCAGACATACGTTAAATCGCCCTGCCGCACGCCTTTATCTATGATTAAGGATGTAACAATGGGAACAATCAATTCAAATACAGCTTCTATCAGTTTAAAAATGGGTCCCAGAATCACATAAATACGATATTTTTTTAAATATGGAAGAAAACGGAACATATCACCATTCCTTTATACGCAGTCTTTTCTGTTTAGTATACCATATTTTATCCTTTATCACTAGATAATATCATATTGATATCGTTTGATTTTATATGGTAAAAACAAACAGACCTTGTTTTGAAAACAAGGTCTGTATTTCTTTATGAGAATTATTCAGCTGCAAGCTGACCTTTGGGCAACACACATGCAGTTGTGCTGTACAATCTGGCCACTGTAAACAGATAGGTGGACAAACCGCCCACCACCGCGCATACAATACCTTTTAGGATAATGGCGCCTGTAAAACTCATTGGCGTGAAACCGATTCCCGAAACCAATCCCACAAAAAACGCAGGAACAATGCATGTCAAAGCCAATGTCACAACGGTCAGCAAGACCCATTTATTTTTTGGAAGAACCCTGCCTATGCTGTGATGGAATCCATTGCAAGACAGTGCGGGAGCATTTCCTTTTTTCACAGCTCTTGCAATGGTGGGATATGCAATGGCAGCCATGCACAACACCAAAATAAAGGTGGTCAGTGCAAAATCAAAATATAACGAACTTGAGAAAAAAGCACCTTCGTGTTTCATATTCAGCAAGTAGAAAATTCCCGCATTGATTGCGCCATTAATCATACCGTTTCCAATGATGCATTTTGATAGGATATAGCGTTTCATTGTAAGTGGTCTGTGTGTTTTTTTCATGATAACTCCTCTTTTCTTCCGTTTATTTCACCATAAAAATATCGGTGTTTGGGAATTTTCCCTTTGTACCATACAAGCTCACCATAGATTTTCATCAAAAAAACAATGTCTAAAATTGAATTCACTGTATGGCAAACAACAGTGCTGCTGTATTTCTTAATTCGAGTATATCACAGGAATACAAATTGTCAATCATAAATAAAAAATAGACAAAGTTTGTTATTTTTTATACAATATGCATAGCACCAGTAATATTCTTCTAGTGTATTCCAAAATATTGCAAATGGTTTCTATTTGCAATATTTGACAAAAACAAGTCAAAGTTTGTGATAATTATCACAATTGTCCGGGTACTATTCTTCCCAAATTTAGACATATCACATTTTTGATTTCTCACATAAAAACATTGGCATATCCGCAAAAAATGTAGTATAATGTAAAAACGAAAAAGAAGGTGTATACATATGATTTTTTCCGTAGAAACGGAACTGGAGTTTTTATTAAGAATCGTGTTGTCTATTATTTGCGGTGCCGGCATTGGTTTTGAACGGGAAACACGGCTGAAAACCGCGGGTATCCGCACACATATTATTGTATCTTTGGGTTCTGCTCTCATGATGATTATTTCAAAATACGGATTTGGAGACGTTCTGCAGTCAAGTAACATTGGACTGGACCCTTCTCGTATTGCGGCAGGCATTGTAACGGCAGTCGGTTTTATTGGTGCAGGCGTTATCTTTGTCCGCAACCAAACTATCTCAGGCGTAACCACTGCAGCAGGTATTTGGGCAACGGTTGGAATCGGCATGGCAATCAAGCGGAATGTACATTATTGGTATTGTTACAACGGTTTTATTGGTGATTCTTCAACTGTTGCTGCACCGCAACAGCAGGGTATTAAAACCGTTTGTTTCCATTCATGTCACATTGTCCGTAAAATCCAATCAAGATCCGATGGAATTGATTCATACCCTCTTCCCGGACAAACGGGTAAAAATTATGGATATTGAAGCCCATAAAACAGATGCTGAATGTGAGGAATCCGATGTAAAATTGACGATTTTAGTACCAAATTCTTATTCTTCCTCCGATATTATGAAGATTTATCAAGCTACCCCCTATGTCAAGCATATTGATTTTTAACGGAACATCGAATATAAAAACGCATCCACTGCCGCTTTAAACCATGGATGCGTTTTTTTCTGCACGGAACATGTTAACGCTCATAAAAACAAATTTTATTATTTGCAGTCTTATTGATTCATACAATTTCCCTTCTCTGTCTATTAGAGTAAGGAACTAAATCTACACTGCGTGTATTGTCAGCGCATTCGTGATGATATATCGTTAGAAAAACAAAAAACGGATAAAGTTTTGTCATTTATAATTCAGAATCAGATGAAATAGTTTTGTTGAAACTGAAGTCTTTTGATTTGAGCTGAAGGGTACAGTTATATAGGTAAATCACTCCAATGATAACAGCGTTAGGAAAGACAATAAAAAACCGAGTTTAATTTGAAATATATGTTGTCAATCTGTAACAGATAGAGCGAAACAAAATCATCTAAGATAGTTGGGAAAGCGTTTATTATATAAATAGATGATAGAGATAAAGTAACCCACTTTACATACAAAAAAGCCAATCGAGTGTATGCTCGATTGGCTTTTTATTTAATATATAGGATGAGGTTTTATGAGAAAGTACGAGAAGTAATGAGGGGTTATAAGGGAAATAAAAAGGATAAAAAACTTATTTTATATCTTCTTTTTGAGATTTTTTGCGTTTTTTCGTAACTATAATTCCAAATAGAGCAGTAAGAGAACCCAAGGCTCCGGCAGTATATAATCCGGTATTTGTCAGGTCACCTGTCTTTGGAGTGTTCTGTAATGATTGGGGATTACCATTGTTGTCACTCATAGAATTACCTACACCATTTGAAATTGGTTCGTTCTCTTGCGCTACGATGATTTGAACTTTAAGAATTTCTTTGCTTCCATCAGGATATGTAATCTCCAGAGTACCTGTATACTCACCAGGGGTGTTCGTATCAACAGTTCCATCTGGTGTTATATCTTTAATGATGGTTCCATTTGGAAGTTCAGCCGGATTTGTAACATTGTCAGATAAATCCGGTTTTTCTCCCGGTTTAATAATTTCCGGAATGGTTTCAGGTTGATATTTTTCTGCATCCGTACGAGGGTCTATCACATTTACCTTTACTTCCACTTCATCTTTGCTTCCGTCAGGATAAGTGACAATAACTGTTCCTGTTGTTTCTCCAGGAGCTGGTGTCTACAGGAGTTTCCAGTCATATGTTGTGCCTTGCGGTGTCAGTCATTTTGTTCTGGATACCATCTTCTGCTTTATTCCTTTATTGACTTCCTGTCCTATCGGGTTGTATACGTCAGGAATCTCCAGTTACTTTATACTGTATCTGTTGTGCCGTCTGCATAGGTGACTGTCACAGCTACAGGTTGATTTTTCCTGTGATATTTCCCGCAACTTCAATAGACTGTACTTTATCTTGCGGCGCATCTGTTGTTACTGCTGCTGTAATTTCGTTTGCAGTTGCAGTTTGGCCATATGGCTTATTCAGTGCCGCCTTGTGCTGTATGTATTTCCGGTATCTGTACGAGCATCTATCGCATTTTACTTTTACTTCCACTTCATCTTTGGTTCCGTCAGGGATAAGTAACTTCAACGGTTCCTGTGGTTTCTCCCGGTGTGCTGGTGTCTGGGAGTTTTCAGTCATATGTTGTGCCTTTGCGGCAAGTCATTTTGTTCTGGATACCTGCTTCTGCATTCGGCTGACTTTATTGACTGGAATTTCCTGTCCTATCGGGTTGTATACGTCAGATGCATCTCCTAAGTTACGTTACCGCCGTACCTGACTTGCCGTCCGTCTGGTGTGACTGTCACAGCTACAGGTTGATTTTTCCTTGTGTGGGATATTTCCCGCAACTGCAATAGATGTACTTTATCTTGCGGCGCATCTGTTGTTACTGCTGCTGTAATTTCGTTTCGGTGGTGCAGTTTGCATATGGCTTATTCAGTGCCTTGTTTTGTATATTTCTCGGTATCTGTACGAGCATCTATCACATTTACTTTTACTTCCACTTCATCTTTGGTTCCGTCAGGATAAGTAACTACAACGGTTCCTGTTTCTTCGGTGTACTGGTGTCTACCGGAGCTTTCCAGTCATATGTTGTGTGCTTCGGCGTCATTTTGTTCTGGATACCTGCTTGGTTGACTTTATTGACAGATACCTCTTGACCTACCGGTATATTTGTCTTTGCTTTCCAGGAAATGGTAACTGTGGCTTCTTTGCTTCCATCTGCATAGGTTACTTCTACTGTTACTGTTTGGTCCGAACCGTCCGCACTTGGCTCAGGAATGGTTCCTTTGATTGCCTTCTGCTGTATTTTGTCTGCAGAAACAGGAACTTCCTGACCACCTTTGGTTTCCGTCACAGTAACTGCATCTAGGATATCTTGTTCCTTGGCTTTGGTGCCGTAATTTGGTTGACGGTGCCCCCGTTTTTGCATGTATTTTCCGCATCGGTGCGAGGGGTCAACCACATTTACTTTTACTTCCACTTCATCTTTGGTTCCGTCAGGATAAGTAACTACAACGGTTCCTGTGGTTTCTCCCGGTGTGCTGGTGTCTACAGGAGTTTTCCAGTCATATGTGTGCCTGCGGCAAGTCATTTTTGTTCTGGATACCTGCTTCTGCATTCGGCTGACTTCCTTATTGATGGAATTTCCTGTCCTATCGGGTTGTATACGTCAGATGCATCTCCGTAAGTTACTGTTACCGTTACTGTATCTGTTGTGCCGTCTGCATAGGTGACTGTCACCTAGCTACAGGTTGATTTTTCCTTGTGGGGATATTTCCCGCAACTGCAATAGACTGTACTTTATCTTGCGGCGCATCTGTTGTTACTGCTGCTGTAATTTCGTTTGCAGTTGCAGTTTGGCCATATGGCTTATTCACAGTGCCGCCTTGTGCTGTATATTTCTCGGTATCTGTACGAGCATCTATCACATTTACTTTTACTTCCACTTCATCTTTGGTTCCGTCAGGATAAGTAACTACAACGGTTCCTGTGGTTTCTCCCGGTGTGCTGGTGTCTACAGGAGTTTTCCAGTCATATGTTGTGCCTTGCGGCAAGTCATTTTTGTTCTGGATACCTGCTTCTGCATTCGGCTGCCTTCTTATTGTCTGGAATTTCCTGTCCTATCGGGTTGTATACGTCAGATGCATCTCCGTAAGTTACTGTTACCGTTACTGTATCTGTTGTGCCGTCTGCATAGGTGACTGTCACAGCTACAGGTTGATTTTTTCCTTGTGTGGGGATATTTCCCGCAACTGCAATAGACTGTACTTTATCTTGCGGCGCATCTGTTGTTACTGCTGCTGTAATTTCGTTTGCAGTTGCAGTTTGGCCATATGGCTTATTCACAGTGCCGCCTTGTGCTGTATATTTCTCGGTATCTGTACGAGCATCTATCACATTTACTTTTACTTCCACTTCATCTTTGGTTCCGTCAGGATAAGTAACTACAACGGTTCCTGTGGTTTCTCCCGGTGTGCTGGTGTCTACAGGAGTTTTCCAGTCATATGTTGTGCCTTGCGGCAAGTCATTTTTGTTCTGGATACCTGCTTCTGCATTCGGCTGACTTCCTTTATTGACTGGAATTTCCTGTCCTATCGGGTTGTATACGTCAGATGCATCTCCGTAAGTTACTGTTACCGTTACTGTATCTGTTGTGCCGTCTGCATAGGTGACTGTCACAGCTACAGGTTGATTTTTTCCTTGTGTGGGGATATTTCCCGCAACTGCAATAGACTGTACTTTATCTTGCGGCGCATCTGTTGTTACTGCTGCTGTAATTTCGTTTGCAGTTGCAGTTTGACCATATGGCTTATTCACAGTGCCGCCTTGTGCTGTATATTTCTCGGTATCTGTACGAGCATCTATCACATTTACTTTTACTTCCACTTCATCTTTGGTTCCGTCAGGATAAGTAACTACAACGGTTCCTGTGGTTTCTCCCGGTGTACTGGTGTCTACCGGAGCTTTCCAGTCATATGTTGTGCCTTGCGGCAAGTCATTTTTGTTCTGGATACCTGCTTCTGCATTTGGTTGACTTCCTTTATTGACAGATACCTCTTGACCTACCGGTGCATATTTGTCTTTTGCTTCTCCGTAGGAAATGGTAACTGTGGCTTCTTCTTTGCTTCCATCTGCATAGGTGACTTCTACTGTTACTGTTTGGTCCGAACCGTCCGCACTTGGCTCAGGAATGGTTCCTTTGATTGCCTTCTGCTGTATTTTGTCTGCAGAAACAGGAACTTCCTGACCACCTTTGGTTTCCGTCACAGTAACTGCATCTAGGATATCTTGTTCCTTGGCTTTGGTGCCGTAATCTTGGTTGACGGTGCCCCCGTTTGCATTGTATTTTTCCGCATCGGTGCGAGGGTCAACCACATTTACTTTTACTTCCACTTCATCTTTGGTTCCGTCAGGATAAGTAACTACAACGGTTCCTGTGGTTTCTCCCGGTGTACTGGTGTCTACCGGAGCTTTCCAGTTATACGTTGTTCCTTGCGGCAAGTCATTTTTGTTCTGGATACCAGCTTCTGCATTTGGTTGACTTCCTTTATTGACAGATACCTCTTGACCTACCGGTGCATATTTGTCTTTTGCTTCTCCGTAGGAAATGGTGACTGTGGCTTCTTCTTTGCTTCCATCTGCATAGGTGACTTCTACTGTTACTGTTTGGTCCGAACCGTCTGCACTTGGCTCAGGAATGGTTCCTTTGATTGCCTTCTGCTGTATTTTGTCTGCAGAAACAGGAACTTCCTGACCACCTTTGGTTTCCGTCACAGTAACTGCATCTAGGATATCTTGTTCCTTGGCTTTGGTGCCGTAATCTTGGTTGACGGTGCCCCCGTTTGCATTGTATTTATCTTTATCAGGTACGCTAAAAGAAAGCGGATCACCCATAACGGCATGCTTCCCATTTGGACTATAGGAAACCAAAACTACTTTTGTTCCGTCAGGTATTGTATTTGCACCAACATTAATAGAGAAATTACCGGTGACGAGGTCGGCAAACGGAATGGTCGCTGTACCATACGTGGTATCTGTATAGGAATTGGAAGCTTCATCATATGCCTGCAGTTTCACCGTCACGTTGCCTGCGGCAGCATCCGTAATTTGAAGCAGTTTACTTGTATCGGAAGGATCTGCAATCAAAGGCTTAGAAACAGTACCTGTAACAGTTACATCCTTTGACCCATCATAAGCCGTAACATCTGTGAGCGGCTTGGACGGAAGATAATCCGAGGCGTCATTTGGCAATGTGTTATCATCCAAAAATTCCTGACCGTCAGGTACGCCGTCTCCGTCCGTATCCACGTCTGTACTGTCTGTTTTTATCTGCCATTCCACAAAATCAAACAGACCGTCTTTATCTGTATCATTGGTATCCAAATATGCATTGGAATAACTGCCTGTTAATTGTTTTGGAGGTGCACCGTGGTCCGGTTTATGAAGAATCTGTTGATTGGATTCATTAAGATAATCTGCTTCCATCCAATGATCAAACAAAACTCTGGCCTGCTGTTTCTGAACATAATCGTTCATAGCTTTGGCAAAATCACATCTTGTTTGTAATTGGGTAATTTCCTTTGACCCAAGGTACCCCAAAATATATCGTTTGTATTGTCTCTTGCAGTGCTCAGCTGATCCTGGGTATCAGTATCAGAGTATTGCTTGTATCAACACGTCCATTATCATCCATCGAAACTGTGAATGTTTTTCTGCCTGAATTGAGTTTACCCGATAAATCGGAATTGTATATGGTAATATTGTCTCTGTCAATATACTGCAAAAGCTCTGTAGGAATTTGTTCTTTTACATAAATAACCCAACCATAATCGGATTGTATATAGTTCTCATTGGGCTTAAAAGTATGTACAGATTTCAGAGACATGGAATTAATATCAAACATTACCTTTTGGGTCATTTGACCTGCTGTAAAACCGGCTTCCTTTTCGTTTTTGATATTCGGATTGTTCTCCAGAATATATCCGTTACTAATACTTTCACTGGCAATAGTACCGTCATTCTGAATCCAAACACTGCCAAAGGATACCGCCTTATCGTCCAACCCTAAATCTGTTAATGTTTTTCCGTCTTTCAGCGTTATTGTAATATCATGGTTGGTAACCACGCCAATCAGTGCATACTTCGGAATTTTGGCGATGGGCACCATCCAAAGAGCTCCTTCATCTTTCTGTTCCAACGCTACACCATCAATGGTGATACTTTCTATTTCTTTATAAAAGGTATCATGTGAAAAATATAATAAATACTTTCCTGCAAATTCATTATTTTTATTGGTTGCCCAGCCAGTAGAACCATCTGCCCATTTTGTCATGGTCAGCATAATTTTTCCTGTAGCATCTACTTTGTTATACACGGTAGAAGCATATCTTAAAGAAGAATCCAGAACACCGGTAGCCGTAAAATGCGACGAAGTATCCAGCTCTTTCACTCCTGCATTCGCTGTACCCACATCGCTCACAGCAAATATTTCTGCAGCACCGACAGCAGGGACAGTAGGAATCATAACGGCAAATCCAAGCAAGACCGAACACATTCCAACACTAAGTTTTCGAAGAGCCCAACGCTGCCTCCTGTGTTCAGGCATGACATGCCCGTGTGTGTTTTTGTTCATTTCATCAATCTCCTTCCACATTACATAGCATGACTCTATTAACGGGATACATACTTCATGTAAGCAGTAAATCCCGTATGGTCGTTTTTTTCAATTTAGTGTCTATCAGTTCCTGTAAATCCACATAGAAACATCGTATCCGGCATAATGCAGCAGCTTGACGATTACAATGGTTGTCATCTTCAAGACATCTGTTAATTTTCATGGTTGTTTCAGTTGCTTCCATGACGTCAAACAGCATAATATGTTCAGGTCTTTTTAAAAGCTCAAAACCACCGTCTACTCCGGAACACGATTTGACCAGTCCTGCTTTTTGTAAAGCCCTGAGAACTTTAAATACATAACTTTGTGGAATATTCAAATTTTTTGAAAGTTCTCTTGATGAGGCCAAATATTTTCTATCAGACAAATAGACAATAATTCGAATGGCATAATCTGTGGACATAGTCAAATGCATAGCATATATGTTTCCTCCTCTTATCTGGACAAACACAGGTAACAATTCAACCTGAAGTCATCCTAAATTTTGAACCAAACATATTGAAAACTTAACCTGTAATATCTTAGTTCTTCCATAGGATAACTGAAAATAGAAACAAAGTCTCGTAAATGGAGAAAATAGAACGTATATTACATTGAATAAAAAATTTTTACATAAAATTATATTCATTAGACATATGTAAAATATTAGGTGAAAATAAGAGAAAAATTGTACAAATTAGATATTTTATGTAATATTTATTCTTTTTTGAGAAAAGAAAACACAGTTTTACATTTCATATAGGAAAGCATGGTATTCTAATAAAAATTGTAATATGAGCTATTTCAATATGGAACATATGGATACTATTGGAGTTAAGGTAGTGAAAACAAAATGAAACTGACAGACAAAGATTTCAAAAAAGTAAAAGCATTGCATGTAACGACAAAAATTCCCGTATATATATCAGATTTAAAGTTCAACCGTATCAGAACCTACTGTTCTGATACGCAATATCATTTTTCATACGATTTTTCACATCATCAAATACCGGAAACCTACGTATGGTTCGATTACGGCCTGTTTCATGAAATCTTTATATCGTTTCGGTATAAAGATAATATCGTTACTATGGGACCTTTTCTTACTGGCCGTATTTTAAAATCACAGTTTGAATCCTTTTTGAACCGTCCCGGAATGATACGTAAATCCCATTCAGAGAAAAAAGAATATCTAAAATATTATCAATCTCTTCCCATCTATTCCCTGGGAGACATCCGTGATTTTATTGTTTTGCTCAGTTCTGTATTTGACATTGATTTTGAACAGCTGTATTCGGCAAACCTGCATAAGCAAGTATACCAAAACGAACTAAAACTAAAGGATGGATATCTTAATATTGATTACAATTATCTGCCGCCTGAAAAATATTCCTTTTATTATGAAAATCAAATTTTAAACCTTGTTATCAGCGGAGACATCACCGCTTTAAAGCAAGGGATAGCAGATATAGGGTGCAGCGTTATCCCCAGTTCTACGGGGGATAACACCCGTGCGGAAAAAAACTATACCATTGTCATTCTAGAAAAACTGTCCTCTTTGGCAATTCATGCGGGAAAAGATATTCTGGATGCCATTCGGCTGAGAGATTTTTACATAAAAAAACTGGAAATACAAACGACACTTATAGAAGTACTTGCAATTCGAGATTGTGCCATCATACATTTTACAAAAGAACTGCACGGTCTTTCCGACAAAAAATATTCTCCATTAATCATATCCGTAATCCAGTATATCAATTTAAAGATATATGATTCTTTTAAAATTCCTGAACTGGCCAAACATTTTTTTATGTCCGAAAGCGCACTTCGACGCAGATTTAAGAGTGAAGTGGGAATTAATATTACAGAATATGTAAACAAGAGAAAAATAACAATTGCGAAAGTATTTTTAGGAACAGAAATGCCTATTTCTGAAATTTCAAAAAAATTAGGTTTTTTCGACGCATCGCATTTTCACAGAATATTCAAAAGTTTTGAAGGCATCACACCAAAACAATTTCAAACACGTTCCAAAGATATCATTCATGATAAAACAGAACATCAAAAATAATCTAAAACTATCATGTTATCCCACCCAACTCCCAATCCCCTACTCAAGACAAGATACTGAACAGAAACCTCTTTCTCGCGGATTATTTTCCTTAACCTTTTATGCTTCCTTTTTTGAAAAGAGTGCTAAAAGATGTGAAATCACACAGAAAATCGGATACTGTTACCCTTTCAAAATATAAAAAAGACCCAATACAAAGCAAAAAAGCTGCATTGAGTCTATTTTGACAATAAAATATGTTTGAAATGTCTTATTCCGTTTTGAAACCCAAAAGTCTACAAAATAGATGCAAACAATAACAACCGCAGAAATTTTGCTGCCTGCTGTCAATGAAAAACATTTTCTGTCGTACTGCGCATTTCATAAACATTCTATACTTTGTTCCGCAAATTGTAACTAAAACCTTAGAATATTTAAAACCTCCATGAAAAACTAACATGCGCATTTCTGCGTTTTGAAAAAACAAAAAGACTCATAACACAGCCCAAAAACTTTGTTATGAGTCCTTTTCATAAACTGCATTTCTTCTGCCCCAGACATCCTACGATTCTTTTTTGTAACTATTTCAAGTTTTCTTTGTAACCTTAAAAAGATAGTAGAAAAAATATTGATGGAAAAGAAGAAGAAATGAATACGCTTTCACCTAAGTGATGTGATGTCAAATAGAAAACCATTGAAACGGTTCGTCTTAAAAAAACGGAAACTATGACGGCTATTAATCAAGTTCATTGTACTCCAATACTATGAAAGATGAGTTTTGGGAAAGATAATTCCCACATTTTAAATAGAGTCTGGGTCAATATGCTTCAAAAAAACATACGTTGTTTCATCTGACCGTTGCGGAGAAAAACGATAACCAAGCCGTTCAAAAGCTTGTAAATCTTTGATATCATTTATCTGTTTTTCAGCCATGTACCGTACCATTTCACCGCGCAGCATTTTGCATTTCGTACCTTTTTCAACCACTTTATCCTCTTGCAGTTCGCCGAAAATACAGGTTAGAAACTTTACATGCTTCGGTAGATAGTTAGAAATGCATCGACTATATTCTTTTGATGCCAAATTCACAATCGTATCGGTTTCGGAAAACAAAGATTGCGCAATGATATCCTTCCAGAACTCGTAGAGATTATGACATCCATTAACAGATAACTTTGCCTGCATCTCCAGTCGATACGGTGTTACCCCATCAAATGGACGCAGTATACCATAAAAGCCGGACAGAATGCGAAGATTTTGCTCCAGATAAGCAAGTTCCTTATCCGTAAGTACAGAGGGTGCCATATAACGATACTGAATTCCTTCGTAAGACATAATTGCAGGTGTTAGATTCCGATGTAAATCCATCTTTTGCAATCGTTCGTAATTGAGTGTTGCAATTTGGTCATTACAGCACCACAAACGCTTTAATTCTGTATAAGACATGCGGCACAACTGTTGATAGAGTTGCTCTGTTTGATGCAATAACTGCGGCAATTCATGGCACTCAAAGCTGTCTGCATCTTGTTTCATTTTCTTTGCCGGAGAAATAATGATTTTCATAAACGATTGACTCCTTTCGCGATTCCTGTTTACATAGGCCAGAATTTTTGCTGAAAGAGAACGAGTAAATTAAGAAGTAACGCAACTTCCAAAGCATGATATGGAAAGAAATCAAGAATGGAGACAATTTATCTTTGAGCACTTCTCAAACATATTTTCAGTCATGATAACACATGATATAAGCAATGCACAACAGGAACATAAAGTATCAGTTTATCTTAGGAAATAAACTCCAAATTTGTACCAACACAATCATCAACCATTCCTTTTGTCTTCTTCTTTTCTTAAGAGTTGTCTGAAGACTGTTTCCATTGCAAAAGCATATCTGTCCTAATTTCTACAAATAAGAATCTCTCAAATCATTCCCTTTTCTCTCTTTTTTCCATGCTCCACCATACTTTTTTATTCTTTTCCGAATATTGAAGCATCAGTTTGGAACAACAAACTTTTTAACAACATCATATTTGTTTTCATCAAACAAAAATACCGCGCAGAATAGCTAAAACAGCTAAACTACGCGGTTTTTTGGTGGAGATAAGCGGGATCGAACCGCTGACCTCTTGAATGCCATTCACACATTTATCTGTTTAGCACTTTTTTCAAATGATCAACATTGCTGTGGGCATATCTTTCACGCAGCATTCTTAGATTGCTCCATCCTCCTGCCATTCCAAGTGATAATAAATCCACGCCTTCCTGCCACCATAGCGTTGCTCTGGTATGTCTCAGTTCATGCGGTGTTAATGCAGGTATATCCGGATATTGGGCAGTCAAATTATCCATAAAGGGATTAAAACATCTTTTGACCCAGTTGTTCGGATCCATCGCCGTACCTTTTTGATTGGATATTACAAATCGGTCATTAATCTGTTGGGAAGTAAGACCTTTTCTCTTTCCAAAAAATAAAACACTCTGATACTGTAATTTTAAACGATTACATACTATTTGTGAAAAAGGAATATCCCGTTCCCTATACTTATTTTTCAAACCTCCTGTATGAAGGTAATATTTTTTGCTGACAGGATCCTGCAGAATAACCGTTCCATCTCGTATTTTTACACAACCTTTATCCCAAAAAATATTTTTCCATCGAATTCCCAAAAGTTCACTGCGGCTGATGGCAGTATCCATCACCAACAAAGGCCCCAATCCATATGGATGGGTTAAAGCGAACTGATATGCACAATTAAAATGTTCCTTACTCCATACCCGTTTTTCGATAGGAGGTACATCACTCTTTAATCTGATTCTTTTATTTACAGGATTGGTAGAAATAATATTATCATCTACTGCCACAGATAATATATTGTACAAACAAAATTTAAGTTTCTTTAAAGTTTCTAAGGCATACTTTTTTCCTTGAAGATTTAAAAATTCCTGTATCATGGAAGGTTTTATATCCGATATTTTAAAATTCCCAAAATACGGAATCAAGTTATAATATGTTTGATGATAATACGTTCCCATATAAGTATTGTTTTTCACAAAACCAAGCATATAGTGCTCTAACCAAAAATCCGCAAAATCTTTAAATGAACTGTTTTTTGTTAATTTCATCTTTCTTCCTCCTCTGAAATAAGTAAGATTTTAGATATATTTATATTACCACAGTGGTGCATCCTTTTCATGAAATATCTGCCAAATGTATATTTTTATGTCTTATATGTTTAAAATATTGCCATTTACCGCTTTATCTGTAAAAACAAGGAATAATTCTTCATTTATTCACAAGAGAAAACATATTTGTTTCTTTTTATTTTAACCATGAAAAAGAAAGGAAGAATTCACTATGATTATTTCAGTAGCAAACCAAAAGGCGGAGTTGGAAAAACAACTACCGTATTAAATATAGGCGCAGGACTTGCCAAGGTCGGTAAGAAAGTATTACTGATTGACGCAGATCCAAAACCATTTAAGCCGATGGCTGGATTTTACACCCTGATGAAAAGCCCACGTTAAGTGATATGATTTATCAAAACGTTTCCGGCGTACAAATAAATGCCGTGCAGGATTTTATACGGACAAACAAAAAATTAAATGTAGATTATATTCCAGCAAGCCCCATTATGTCAGGTGCTGTTACAATATTAGGATTGGACGGAGACAGCCAAAATGTATTAAGCCGTATCTTTAAACAACCGTATTTTTCAGAGAATTACGATTATATTATATTCGACTGCCAGCCTTCTTTGGATTTGCTGGTCTCCAATTCTTTAAAAGCGTGCGATAAGCTGCTTATCCCCGTACAGGCAGATCCCCTTGCCTATGAAGGAGTAAGCGATATGCTGCTTAAGCTTCAACAAAGTAAACAGACTCAAGCAATCCAGCCTTATCTGCTGGGTATGCTGCTAACCATGTATCAAAAAAATACACAAGTCAGCAATGCGGTAAAAGATGCTTTACATAACAGCTACGGAAATCTGGTATTCGGTTCTGAAATTGACTACCGTACCGAAGCGAAAAAAAGCAGCGTTACACACAACTGCTTGGTTACAGATGAAAAGTCAAGGATAGGACAGCAATACGCTTATATCGTACAGGAAATTTTAAGACGCTGCAAGTAATTGGGACGTACGTCCCAATCAGAAAGGAGATGCCATTGTGGCAATAGAATTAAAAACACAGAGAATTCCCACGCCGGAAGAAGCCTTTCAGGGGATTATTCTCGGCTCATCCCAACCGAATGATATGGTTCAAAAAATTGATATTTCTTTGCTGGATGAAATTGAGAATCAACCGTTTAAAATCAATCCCAAAAAGGTGGAAAATTATGCAGCCAGTATTGAGGAATGTGGTTTATTGGAACCTATTCAAGTACGTGCTAAAGATAGTAGCAGATATGAAATATTGGCCGGACGGCACAGGGTAAGAGCATGTAAACTTTTGGGTTGTCATGAAATAGATTGTATCGTTAAAAAAACTTCCGATACAAGCGCAAGATTGATTCTATTAAAAACGAATACTGACAGAGAAGATGATTTTTCTCCCAGCGAACTTGGATTTGCCTATACAGAAGAAGATCAGCTTTTAAAGTCATTGCGGGACGTACGTCCCAGAACAGAAGAACAGCGTAAAAAAATATATCGATATAAGCGAATCACTCATTTAGTTGAATCACTCCGACAAATGGTAGATGAAGACCGTATCAAGCTTTCTGTAGGGGCTGAGCTGTCCTTTTTGACCCATACGGGACAAATCGTACTTGCAGAATATCTGCTTGCAAAAAAACAAAAAATATCCGAAAAGCAAGCGAAAAACTTAAGAGATTTGGAAACTGAAACTTGTCTTAGTGAAACTGTTTTGGATGAATTTTTTCATCCGAAAGCGAAAAAGAAACAGGTCAAAGAAGTAAAGCTGCAAATAAAAGATATTTCTGATTACATCCCTTTGCATATATTGGAAAATGGTGGTGCGCAGGACTATATCTTGGAAGCATTGTCTTTCTATCAAAATTATAACAAATAACGAAATTAGAAAATATGAAAAAGAGAGAAAAGCAAGGACAATATGAATACAGAAATAAGAAATACCAACAGAAGAGCAACAAATATAGCTAAGAACAAGGAGAAAATATCATGATACTAAACTTTATATGGACTATTGCCATTAGCAGTGTGTTCCCAATGTTAATTCTATTAGGTATGATACTTGGTATAGAATTTGCTAATCAATTATATTATGACAATAATAGCCGTACATTTGATTTTTGCCTCCGGATAATTATGTATCTAATAGCTTTTGTTCTTATGGTTGGTTTTTGGGCATTATTTATAAATGAATTCATGACAGTAGAAATGAAAGAGGCATTTCCCAATTTCCCTATGAATTTTTTTATTATATTGTCTTCGTTAATAGTATGTGGTACCATATGCTGTATATTATACCGTATACAGGAGAAGTATCAAATAAAGATGAAAAAATTACTTGCAAAAATACGGAATCATTATATAAAATATGCAATGATTTTTTTTGCAACTACCGGTGCAGTTGTAACAGCTGTTGCATATATAACGTCTTTTGTGACTATCAATACTTACAATCTATCATCTGAACTAATAATGCCCAATATTGGAAAATCTATTTATAGCATTATATGTGGTATTTTATTTTTAACGCTTATCATAGGATGTCCCTTAGCTTTACTGATAGGTAAAACTAAAACGCACACACCAATAAAATCCAAAATAGGGCGTTTTATTGGTGAAGGGAGCATTATGCTGATTGTGTTAATGTGTATTTTATGTACCGTATATGTAATGGCATCCAAACCGTTTCATATATTCAGTGAAAACTGTATGTTTATTTTAACAACAATCTTCCTATCTATCTGTTTAGTCTCAGCTATACTATTGTATATTTTGGGATATAAGGATTCTATACAGCATAAAGCATTTCAAAAAAAATTGAAAAATATTTTATTATGTTGCTGCATAACATCTTATCTTCTGGTTGCCGGTGTGGCCTGTATGCAATTTACAGGAGTTATTTTCACTCCGCATACCAAATATAATGAATATGAATATATATAGAAACCAAAGTTACAGAGGTTATTGTAATTCCTAGTGAAATAACCGCACAATATATATTAGAAAAGTTTTCTTATGATAAAGATAGTGAAACAATAACAATCTATATTGATAAATACTATGTAGAAAATATAAATAGTGCAGAGATTAAGAAAATTTCTTACAAAGAAAGAGTTCTTTCAAAAGAAAATATAGAGTAAAAAAGACATTCTAAAATTGGGAATGTCTTTTTTTTTTTTATTGCTAGGACACTTACGTCCAGAGGATTAAAATTATGATTTTAAATTACGTTGAAATGGAAAATCAATATACAACAAATTTTAATAGAAAAGGACTGGATATTACTATTTTAAAACCGGATGACTTTGAGGACTACAAAAAATCTGTAGAGGAAAGTGGAAATACCGTTACCGTCATCGGCAATACAAAACTAAAACCTGTAAAGGGAGATAATAATAACTATATCATCATACAAGGCAAGAAATTTGAAGTAATAGATGGAAAAATGTGTTCAGCGAAAGGATACATTCCGGTTGGGGATAATCAATTTGTACGTCTGGAAAAAACATATTTAATGGGAGTAATCATCGCTAGTTCTTGCGGTATTGCTGCATGCGGAGTGATTGCCGGATTGGCCATAGCACTGCCACTGCAACAATCTGTGCCAACAACTACCTCTTCCCTTCTCATGGAAAGTGGCAGTGACTGGGACGGACAGCAGCACCTAAATGGAGAAGGCTCTGTTTCATCACAAGAAAATACATCCGTACCGGGGTATGCACGGGTATCTGCCGGCAAAGACAGACCGTTCCTATCTTTATATAATCCAATGGAAAACACAGTGAACTTCGTATATGCCATAACCAAACCAATGGATACCGTACAGGAAGATACGTTTACCACAGCAGAGCAAGCACAGAAGTATATAAACAGTCACGCCGTTACATACGAAAACTTCTATAACGCTGAAACCAATGAATACCTGCTGAAAGACAGCAACGGCAATGTAACAGATACTTTGACAGAATACAAATCTATTGCAAATACAGACGGCACTTATACTGTCATCAAAGTAACATCGAAAATGATTTATTTTACAAACGGAATTTCACCGGGTAAATCTGTTGACTGGAACGTTTATGATTTTCTTGGACAAGGCAGTCATAAAGTACAAATCAGAATTACTACTTATGATGTTGAAACAAACGTTCAATGTTATGGAGCAATTCAGGATACCACAATTACAGTATCTTAACAACATAAATAGTTAGAGCAGACTTATTAGGCCACGTTATATGCAGAAACAAAGGAGAAATAATATCATGAAAAAAATTGTAAGTTTTGCAGCAGTCGCTGCTATAGCGTGGTATTATCTACCAACCTTCATGCACAAAAACTCTACAGAGGCAGTCAATGAAACACAAACTATTTCCGCAAATGAAACAGCACAGACATCTGTCTATGCTGAAGTAGGTTCTACTTTTACAGTTACCATTCCTAAAAAAATTACTCTTTCAGGTGAAACAAAATCAGGAGCATACAACGTAACCTGCACAGGCGATATTGCAGGTGACGAATTTATTTCCGTTGCACCAGCTGCTTCTTTTGACATGACCCAAAAAGGTAAAGAAGATGTAACAGCCACAGTGACACAAGGAACTACCAAATTCAGAGCAGATAATTATACAACAGAATTAGAGGAAGGTGAAGCAAAAATGGCTACGGGTGCTACTGGTTCTATTGCAGCTTCCGGTCTTACTTCCGGAGGCTGGAACGGCACATTTAACTTTACAATTGCTTTAAACCAAGATTCTGCCGACTAAATTAAAGTATTTTATTAACTAATTCCATAAATAAAAATAATATAACGTGGCTTAATAAGTCTGCTCTATCAAAAATTTATAGAAAGTAGGAATGTACATGAAAGCGAAAACAAGTAAAGCTGCCCTGCTTGTAATGATAAGTATCAGTTTTGTTTTACTTGCTTCCTTAGGTGCGGCTGTTCATGCTGCCACACGTGCCGGAGATAAGTATATAATTGATGAAAATCTTTTTCCTGATCCAGCTTTTAGACAATATGTTTTGGATACCATAGATGAAAATGGAAGTGGAGCACTTGAGGACTTTGAACGTGAAAAAGTAACTACAATTGACCTAAATAATGGATATAACGGTTCTAAAATTTCCGATTTAACAGGAATAGAATACTTTACATCAATTACCGAGCTCGCTGTATCCAATAATGCTCTAACAAGTATAGATGTTAGTAAATTAACCAAATTAGTAACTTTATGGATAAATAAAAATCAATTGACCGAGTTAGATTTAAGCAGTAACAATCTGACTGCTTTATATTGTGACGACAATCAAATAAAAAGCCTGAATTTGGCTGGTAATACTAATTTATCTGATTTGGAGTGCAGGAATAATCAATTAACATCTCTTGATATTAGCATGGCCACAGAATTGAAATTATTATATTTAGAAAACAACAAATTAGAATTCCTTGACCTTAGTAATAATAGTAATCTGGATATGTTATTCTGTAGTGATAATAAGTTAACACAATTAGATATTAGTAATTGTACTTTATTATATGGGTTCGATTGTTCAGATAATCAGTTAACGGAGTTGGATGTTAGCAAATGCAATATACTTTGGTATTTTAACTGTGATGGGAATCAGTTGCTTTCACTGGATTTAAGTAAAAATACAGACTTGACAAGTGGAACACAAAGTCCCCAAACAAGAACTTTGCTCATCACCAGTGAAACATTAGATTTGAAAGATATTGATTCGAATATTTTAGGTGATAAAATAGATAATCCCACAGGTGCAACCTTTAACGGAACAGTAATCAGTGGTTATACAAAAGGAAATAATATTACTTATACTTATGATACTGGAAATGGCAAAACAATGGAAGTCACGATTATTCCTGATATTCGGTACAACTATTTATCTTTTCAGAACGGGAATCAAGCATTTACCGATTGGAAACAAGGCTATACTGCCCCACATTTATATGTAGAGGGAACAGGAGTGATACTGCCAACAGCAGATAATGTAGAAAAGGAAGGATATATATTTGCCGGTTGGTATGATAACGAAAATTTCATCGGAGACCCTATTGATAAAATAAATTCAACAGATACAGGAGATAAAATATTGTATGCAAAATGGGTTCCGGAAACATTCAGTGTTACGATTCCCAAAAGAATTACTCTATCGGGTAAAACAAAATCGGGTACATACACTGTAACTTGCACCGGAGCAATTGGAGATTCTCGCTACATTTCTGTCGTACCGGATTCTTTCTTTACAATGACTCAAAAAGGTAAAGCAGATATAACAGCTACAACGGTACAGCAAATAACTAAATTTAGGTCAGCGGACTATACAGGCTCTTTAGGAGATGACGAAACAGAAATGGGAACAGATATAGAAGGTACCATTCATACCCCGGATTTAACTGCTGGGAGTTGGAATGGTTCATTTAATTTTAAAATAACTCTCATTTAAAATATATAAAACTCTAAACAAAAAAATTGAGCCCAGTATAGAAGTTTATAAAGAAATTGAAGCATTTTATGATACTTATCTTCCTACAGAAGATACAAAGAGAAATATTGACTTGTTTGATAAGATGTTCCCAAATTATTGTTGGATTAGTGCTACTAAAAAAATTGATTTTATAATTTGGGGATATAATAAAGAGTCCTCTACTAATAAAAAATAAGTATATGAAAAAGACATTCTAAAATTAGAATGTCTTTTCTCTTTTTACTTCTATTTTAAGGGGGTGGTTCCATTGATTTAGGTAAGCACTTTATACATTTCTCAACAGCAGCTGTATAACAACAATCGGGATATATGTCCCGGAAAGGAGATATGAAAATATTCATGAATATTTTTAAAACAGGCAAAAGAAAAATATTAGCAGGTATTATGTCAGCTATTATGGTACTGTTCATACTGCCTATCACAAACTTTACAGCAATGGCGGCAGAAACGGAAGTACAGCAGCGATTAGAATTTGCGGCCGAAAAAGGTTTGTCCGAATGGGTAGATACAGAAGGATACCTGAAAGAAGAATTTTATCAAGACAAGCTGTCACAGTATGACTTAGAGCAAATGGGCGTCCAATCTCTCATCAATAACTTTGGAGAGAATGAACGTACTGCACGCATAAACCAGTTACAAACCGGTTTCATGACACGTACTGTCACGGGCTTCCGAGATATGGTGACGGACGGGGTTAACGTTGTCGGATACTTTGAAGTTGACGGCCGTGTGGCTGTTTGTGTCCAGCATAGCGTAACCACTCCGGGTTTAGGCAGTTCCACCGGAACGCCGGTGGAAAGCTTTAATCAGGAGTTAAGAAAAGTTTTATATTACGGCAGCCACGGTCCAGGCACCATTCTTGGTACATCAGACAAAGACTGGGTGGTGACTTCCCTTGCCGCCAGCCGTGCAAATGGTGATACAGCAGGAACTAACGCAGCAACTTCTTTTATGAATACCATTGCAGGATTACCGGAAGCACCGTCTAATTTTCATGTATGGGTTGTAGACACCAATGGCGGTGCCACACAAGATTTAGCGTACTGGACATTAGATGAAAAAGGGTATGTAAATCTAAATAAAACATCTGCCAATCCGGAACTGACGAATAACAATTCATGTTATTCCCTTGCCGGCGCAGTCTATGGTATCTATACCGAATGGGACTGTATCAATCAAGTAGGTACTTTAACCACTGATGAGTGGGGCAATACAAATACGGTAGAAGTAAATGCCGGAACATACTATGTCAAAGGTGCGACACGTTTCCCCATAAGCATGTAACTGTGAAGTGGGAGGATTTTCTTTTGAAAATTACAACTGAATATCCGATGTTCGGAATGATACCCGTCATGTTGGGTTGAAACGAACAGTCTAATCTCCCGCATGCAAAGATATATAACAGAATTATCTTTGTATGAAGCCGGGTAAAGTCGGCAGAACAAAACCTAAGTCATAAAAACATATGATATGGTTTTGGATATGCCGGGACGCTACAAAATATCTATGGTGAGAATGACCTGAATCAAGGTCTGACGAACGAGCGAATGTACGAGCCGATAGTAGACTGTTGAAAGACAGTAACCGCATAGGCGGTGACAGACACCGCAAAGTACTTTCTTTGGCGGGAACTGCGGGAATCTTAACGATGAGAGATTAGTTCTGTCCGGCTCATAGCGAGCACCTAAAGATATAGAATGAAAACAAGTTTTCATTCATTTGAAAGCTAAGATATTCGGAACGTGGAAAGCAGAAACATCATAGCCGCCGACTGTTATCGGGATGTTTTCTGTGAGAGCGAGGGCACGACCGTTGAAGTTGCTGTAATGGCAGCCGAGGAACAGCCCTCAGTCTGATTTTGTTGATAGTATTTTTAAACCATAACTTGAAATTATTCTAAAGTATATTTTATAATATAATATAAAATCATATTTAAACTGCATCCCCTTTTTATTTATAAAAACCCTATTTATTGACAAAAGAACAATTCGAAAATATAACCTATAATATAACTTGAAATGTATATTATCGTAATGACGGAGAAAGGATGATATGAGATGAAAAAGAAACTGATTGCATTAGTACTGACTGCTGCGGCTGTATCTTTGTTTGCTTTCACTGCATGCGGAGAAGGTACGGAAACGGAAAGTGAAACTGTAAGCAGTGCAGCAGAAAGCAATGTGATTTCAGAAACAAGTGCAAGCCTAGGCATATATGTACAAGATACGGACAATGACGGTGTACCTGATAAAGTGGTAGACAGAGACGGAAATGATTTAGGTGATTTATACACCGTAAAAGAAGACGGTATTTATGAAGGAGAAACATTGGTGTTACCTATGGAAAATACAGAGATATATACTGCTTCCAAAACAAGTGCAGCCGAAAGCACGGAACAGCCTGAAGAAGCAAATACAGAAACTGCCGAAAATACCAATCAAAATGGAACTCAACAGCAGACAGCAAACGGTAATTCTGGTACAAATGTAAATGCTGACACAGTTACCAAAAGCAGTGTAAACACCAATACTTCCAAAGGAAATGCAAATACTGCAAATCATGCCAACACCGGAGGAGGCAACACCTCTGCAACTGCACCTGCACAGCCAGCAGTGCATGCTCCCTTATATCAACAGCAGTATGTAGTTGACACTCCTGCTTGGACGGAAGAAGTTCCAGTGACACAAACTGTTGAATGGGCTATGTGTACTACTTGTGGTGCAGATATAACAGGTAATGCAGCCGCTCATATCAAAGAACATGCCCTAAAGGGTGAAGCTACAGGTGGTTGGAAATCTCAATTTAAACAAGTACAAACCGGTACAAAAACAATTTATCACGAGGAAGTCGGACACTGGGAAAACGTACTTATCTGCAACGGCTGCACAGGTTCTCATTAATCCTTTTCAAATATCATTCATTCTTTTTAAGGCACTCTAAAATCGGAATTTAGAGTGCCTATTTTTTACTATCAACAAACAAAATCAGATGGAACGCCGTGTGCGGTGAAAGCCGCATGCACGGTGTGGGTCGGGGGAAAACCTGAAGATGACATCAAAAGGTTACCTATCGACATAAATTACTGCCCCACAAGGGTTTGCTTTAGACGGAAATACGTACGAAATAGTTGTTACCGGTGGACAAACTGCTACCGTTTATGTACAAGATATTCCACAAAGTGACCCTACATATATATTGCTACAAAAACAAGATTCTGAAACAAATTTAGATGTCCCACAAGGTGGCGCAAGTTTAGCAAATGCTGAATTTACTATCAAATATTTCTCCGGACTATATGACACCAATCCAGAAATTCAAGGAATACCCCCCACAAGAACTTGGGTGCTAAAAACTGATAGTGATGGATTTGCTTATTTAGATAACGGATGGAAAATATCTGGTGATGAATTTTATTTCAGTTCTATGGGAGAAGTAACTCTCCCTATTGGCACAATCACTATTCAAGAAACTAAAGCCCCTGAGGGTTATCTAATCAATCCCGAAATCTTTGTTCGTCAAATTACAAGCGACGGTTTTGCGGAAGGTGTACACACTTATAACGCTCCGATTGTACCAGAACAGTCTATCCGCGGCGGTGTACAGGTACGTAAAGCAGATGCTGAAAATAATACTGCACAAGGTAACGGTACACTTGCAGGCACACAAATTGAAATTATCAATAACAACGCCAATACCGTTACAGTAAACGGCGTTACTTACCAGCCGGGCGAAGTTGTTTTAACTCTTACCACAAGTGAAGACGGTACGGCTGTCACTGCTGCGGATACCCTTCCCTACGGTCATTACCGTTACCGTGAGAGCGTGCCTCCAACAGGCTACCAGCCCAATACTTCTTTTGAAGGTACCTTTGACATCACGGAAAACGGTGTCATTGTTGACCTAACAGGTGAAGAAAACACCATTAACGACTCTGTTATTCGCGGTGGTATAAAGCTGCAAAAACGCGATTTGGAAACAGGTCTTTCTGCTCCTCAAGGCGGTGCCACACTGGAAGGTGCAGTATTTGAAATTACCAATATTAGCTCTTCCCCTGTTCTGGTTGAAGGCAAACTATATCAACCTAACGAGGTTGTGAAGACTGTTACAACTGGTGCGGATGGCTCCATTACTACTGCGGCGGATCTTCTTCCCTACGGCAGCTACCATGTGGATGAAGTAACCGCCCCTGACGGCTATCTTCCCGAAGGAACCTTGAGCCGCAGCTTTTCCATTACGGAAAACGGAGTCATTGTTGATCTGACCGAAGAAAGCACATCTATCTTAAATCAGATTAAACGAGGCGATTTGGAATTAATCAAAATTGAGGACGGAACCAACCACAGAATGCAGCTTATTCCGTTCCAAATTACCAGCAAAACAACAGGAGAAAGCCACATTATCGTAACCGATGAAAACGGCTATGCCTCCACCCACTCTTCCTGGAACAGCCATTTGCAAAATACCAATGCAGGTCAAAGCTCCACAGATGGTATTTGGTTTGGTACAAGCCAGCCGGACGATACTAAAGGCGCACTCCCCTATGACGTCTATATCATTGACGAGCTGCCCTGTGCCAACAATGAAGGAAAGCAGCTTTTAACAGGTATTGAAATCACAATCAGCCGTGACAAGTATACAGTGAACTTAGGAACCTTGACCAATGATAATGTACAAAAAGAAACCATTCATACCACAGCAAAAGATAGTCAAACCGGTACCAATCAGGGACAAGTTGCCCCGCAGGTAACCATTATAGACACCGTGCAGTATGAAAATCTGAAGGTCGGTGTGGAATACACGCTGCAAGGTATTTTAATGGACAAAGAAACAAATTCTCCTTTGCTTGTAAACGGTCAGCAAGTAATGACTCAAACAGTATTTACACCAACACAGGCAAACGGTACCGCAGACGTTGTATTTACGTTTGACGGCAGCATACTTGCAGACAAACAAGTGGTTGTATTTGAAACCTTATACCGTAACGGCATTGAAGTTGCCTCCCATACCGATATTAACGATGTGGGACAAACTGTGACCTACTACGGCGAGGACGAACAAATTATTGGCACTACTGCAAAAGACCAAAATACCGGTACCAATGAAGGTGCAGCAGCACAACAGGTAACGATTATTGACACGGTGCAGTACGCAAACCTGAAGGTTGGCACAGAATACACTGTAAAGGGCATTCTGATGGATAAATCCACAGGTCAGCCACTTCTGGTAAACGGTGAGCAGGTAACGGCCGAGACCACCTTTGTTGCTGAAACAGCCGACGGTACGGTAGACGTTGTCTTTACCTTTGACGGCAGCGCACTTGCAGGCAAGGAAATTGTTGTATTTGAAAGCCTGTATAAAGACGGTGTCGAGTTGGCCATTCACGCCGACATCGACGACGAAGCGCAAACAGTAAGTTATCCTGAACAGCCTGAAATTCCAGCAGAGCCGGAGCAACCACAGGTTCCGAAAACAGGTGATAACCGGTGGCTCCTCCTCGTATTGACCTCCTCTTTGCTGGTCTCTGCCGCTCTTTTTGTAGGAATCATTTTGCATAAAAAAATGCATGGTGAAAATAGTCATTCTTAACCTTGATAAACACACTGAGGTATGATACTATAAACAATACAAAAGGTGGTGTTGCCAATGGCAATGGAAAATCAAGAGCTGCTCGAAGCACTTCGGTATATTATTAAAGAAGAAACTCGAGCCGTTGTAAAAGAAGAAATTCAGCCTATTAACAGCAGGCTGGACAACATGGACAGCAGACTGGATAACATAGAAACTGATGTTTCGGAAATCAAAAACCGAACATTAAAGATAGAAGTTATACTGGAAAATGAAATCAGACCAAATATCCAGCTGCTTATGGAAGGTCACAAAGGCTTAGTGGATACGATGCACGATATCAAGAAAGACACCGGCCGCATAGAAACCATAGAAACAGAACTGTTTGCAACCAAAGAAGTAACAAAAGATAATGTTCAAAACATTAAAAAATTACAAGCAAAAAGAAAAATATAAGCTGTGCAAAACGGGAACATGATTCAGAGATTATCAAAATAATTTGATAATCTCTTTTTTCATGTCTTTTTGCGGGTGGGATGGTGGGTAATTGCTTCGGACACATGTTCCGGAAAGGAGCGCATTATTATGGAAGATATCATAACACAGGTACTGCAAAAACAATTTCTTGGATATGATGTACTTGAACTGGAAAACAGAAGTTTACAAAAACTAGAAGAAATGGTATTATACGATGTAATTAGGTTAAAAGAAATACCTCGTAGTATTCGGATAAGCAATAATGCTCTTTATATTTACGCATTTCGTGCTGCGGCAAGTTCAACCAAACGATATAAAGAAGAATTAAAATTACTGCAGTCTGATATTCGATATATGAAAAACAAAACTGAAAATCTTGCGGCATTATACAAAGATATGGAATATTGGATTAAAAGGTGTTGGGATTATCATGATAATTCGGAAAAAGAAAAGATTGAAAATGATAATTCAACAGCAGGAGGCGAAAATTGAAAAGATGAGATCTGCGATTAATGCCTGTCGGTTTGAACAACAAATGGTAGAGTTTATAATGCAGCGCTGTAATGCTTTTGAACAAATAGATTCTGTCTTGGACTGCGGAAATGGTGTTTTTATTATTACGGTTTCAATTTTTTATAACGGCAATGGTCTGACGGAAAATATCCAATTCTACGGCTATGTGCAGGAACAAGACGGATCGTTCTCTAAAAGTCATATGTTGCACAGTCATTTTTTCTATCATAAAACATATCACTTTTTAGAATATGTTGAATTGTGCAGCAATTTCTCGTCCTCTCAAGATAATTCTTTTGAGAACCTGATTATGGAAGCTTTTCTAACATTTATGAAAAAGTTAAACGTGGAAAAAATAAAGTATACGCTTCCCAGAAACTTAAATGAATACCAAAAGCAAAAATTGTTTTACGAGTACTTTGGATTTCATATTAATAACACAGATAATACTCACGATATGTGGATGTCATTATAATACTAACCTTATAAAGGAATAAAAATGATGTTTAACAGTCATACGGATGAACTTGACCAGAAAATAAAGAAACAAAGAGAAGAATTATCTACACTGCAGCAAGCAGCAGACTCCGTTCTTCAAATACTAAATATAAAAAAATCTCTCGAACAATTGACCGCCGGAAACGCAGAAATCTTTTCAATTGTCATACATAACGGGAATCTATTTACTATAACCATTCAATTAGAATACTCCCCTATATATATTGGACGTTTATCAAGCATAAACTTCTATGGATATATTACGAATTTCGCTCCATCATTATATAAAGACAATCGTTTGTTTTCCAGAGTAAACTATGATACATCCGGCACGAAAATTGATTCGATCTATTTAATAGATAATATCGGAGGTATTCGAAATCAAGGCTATGGCAGTCTTATCATGGAAGCTTTTCTTTGTTATGTAAAAAGACTGCATGTCAAAAAAGTTTATGGAGAGCTTTCAAGTTTTGATACAAAGGATCCTTTTGATCCAAAAAACGGAAAATTGCTGCACCATTTTTATAAAAAGTTTGGCTTTCATATATTACCCGATAATCGGATAGAACTTGAAATAGAATAACAATTTATTATGAAAAGAACAATCAAATGATTGTTCTTTTTTATTTTTATTGGGACGCACGTCCCGGAAAGGAGCAAACATGAATATTACAGAAAAACTAAGTCTGGGTAAAACGCTAAAGGTACAGAGAGTGCTGAAGGATATGAGTGTACAGGAAGTAATCACAAAAGCGGGAATCTCAGCCAGTACCTATGACAACATTGAAAGTGGACGAACCAAAAGCCCATCCCTGTTAACATTAAAGAAAATCGCAAATGTACTTGACATAGAAGTAAATGATCTGACAAATCTGATTGGAATCGAAGATTAAATGTCGATTTCGGTCAATAAGGAGGAATTTGTATGGCTGCATATATCAATCCGGAAGAAGCTGCCAAAGCAAAGCAAATGGATTTATTTACCTATCTCAGTTTGGCTCAACCGGATGAGCTGATTCATAAAGGCGGCAATCATTACACGACCAAAAGTCATGACAGTTTAGATATTTCAAATGGATTTTGGAAACGATGGAGCACAGGAGATGGAGGAAAAACAGCCGTTGACTATTTAATAAAAGTAGAGGGTTACTCATTTCAGGAAGCTGTCCAAAAAGTTAACAGTTTGACCGGTTTTAATCCATGGGACGTACGTCCCACAGAACAGAAAAAGTCAACAGTTAAAAAAGAATTTATCCTTCCTGAAAAAAACACTGACAACAAACGCGTCATTGCATATTTAAAAAGCAGAGGCATTCATTCTGACGTACTTCAATATTATATCAAACATCAGTATCTGTACGAAGAAAAAAAGTATCATAATGCCGTCTTTATCGGATATAGCAACGGACAAGCCAAATATGCCTTTTTGCGGGGCACTTGTGGTTCAGAGTTCAAAGGAGAAGTTGCAGGCAGCGACAAAAGATACGGATTTTCTGTTTCCGAAAATGCCAGCTCCGGTATTCTTCATGTTTATGAATGCGCTATTGATTTACTCTCCTACTGTTCTATGTGTCAAATGGTAAATCAAGATTGGAAACGAGATTTTCATTTATCGCAGGGAGGTATTTTTTCAAAAAGTGAAAATGGAAATATTGGCAAGGCTTTGGAGACATTTCTCATCAATCATCCCGATATTAAGAAAGTGTATTTAAGGTACGATAATGATGACAAAGGATATGAAGCAGCCATTGCCACACAGCGCATTTTACAGCAAAAATATGGTCTTGAAGCAGAGATAAAGCTTCCGAAAAGAGGCAAAGATTATAACGAATATTTGCAGGATGCGTTAAAGAAACTGCAAAACAAAGAATATCCCCTTTCCTCCCCTCCTTTTTTGAAAGTGAAAAATAACACTCCGAATGATTTCGTTAAGAAAAAAAGAGCAGTACGATAATAAAAGGTTACGTGAATTTACAGTTTTCAACAGCTGGCTGGTGAAAACTGGCAAGCATTGAATTTTGCCGCCAAACTGCCACCAATGACGGCAAAATGCCGCCATTGCCGCCGTTGTCGTCTAAATTCGCTTGTTAAGGGTTTCCCCTAAGACCCCATTGAAAGGAACATTGAATTGAATGAAAAAATTAAAATTAATCTAAGATTAACTCCGTATGAACTTGCAGTGTTAAATAAAAAAGTTGCAAAAACAGGTTATTCCAGAGAAGCGTTTATCAGATCAGTTCTCAACGGAAATATCCTTATGGAAACTCCCCCTATCGAATATCACAAGATGATGAAACTTTTAAGAAACATTGCAAATAACATGAACCAAATTGCATCTACGGCCAACAGCACCCGCATTATTGACGCTGAAAAATACAATAAAAATTTACAGGCGCTCAACCAAGTGATTACAGAAATTATGGAAGCAATCTTACTGCCAAAGAAGGTGAACGATGGCAACAACGAAGATATGGAAAATTACAGGTAATATGTATGCTGCCATTCCAAAAGTAATTGATTATGCAAAAAATCCGGAGAAAACAACATCTGAAAAAGGATTGCTGACATCCGCCGTTAATTGCGATATTCGTACCGCTGACAGAGATTTCATTTATACAAAACTACACTTTGGAAAAACAGATCAGATTCTTGCCTGGCATGGTTATCAAAGCTTTAAGCATAACGAGGTAACGCCGGAGCTGGCACATCAAATCGGAGTTCTGACCGCACAGGAATTATGGGGTGACCGATTTCAGGTAGTAGTGGCCACACACTTGGATCGCGGACATATTCACAACCACTTTGTAGTCAATTCTGTTTCCTGTATAGATGGTTTCAAATTTTATGCCAGCACAGAAACATATCAGCAAATGAGAAATGTTTCTGACAAATATTGCAAGGAGTTCGGTCTGTCATTTATTAAACATCCGGAAAAAGGCAGAACCAAAACCTACGGAGAGTGGAACGCTGAACAAAAAGGCCAATCTACACAAAGAAGCTTAATACGCAAAGATATTGATAAAGCCATCAAGATGTCTGTGTCGTGGCAAGATTTACTCACAACACTAAAATCCATGAATTACGAAATCAACACAAACGGAAAATACGCGAAGCTTAGGCCGAAGGGCAGCCAGCGTTTTTTTCGTTTTGATAAATTGGGCGAAGGATATACGGAATCCTCCATCAAAGAACGTATTCGTTTATCCGGGACGTACGTCCCAAAGACACCCTATCCAAAGCGCATGAAATACAACGGTTCTTTTCGATATAAGAAAAAAGCGTCCGGGTTAAAAGCTCTGTATCTGTATTATTGCTACCAGCTGGGAGTATTGAAAAAAAGATCCCCGCGTACCTTTGTCACAGCTTCTATGCGTGAAGATATAAAAGAAATTGAAAAAATACAGGAGGATTACTTATTCCTGAAAGAACACAAGATTGCTACTATGCAGGAGCTGACGGCATACAAGAAAAAAAGTACAGAAGCGTATGCTGCGCTGAATACCGTAAGACGAAAATTAGAAAACCAATGCAAAGCATCACCGGATAACAGTACTTTCAAAATTCATCTGCAAATAACAGGAAAGGAGCTGTCGGATAAAGCCAAAAGCATAAAGATATGTACTCGTATAGAGCAGAGAACAAACCTGATACATCAGAATCTATCGGAACAGAGAAAGGAGAAAGAATATGAGCGTAGAATCAGAAGTAGCGGGAACCGCGGTAAATTCGCTCCTGAAGATATCTATTGAGGGCGCTGAATTTATGGTCAAGATAAGCGGGAAGCTGGCAAAACACTCTGCCGCCATGCTGATGGCCGCGTTAAGTAAACCAAAAACCAAAGGACAAGTTCGATTAAAACAAATGATAAAGGAAGGAAAACCTATCTCTATCTTTACAATTAAGAGCGAGGATTTAAACAGGTTTTCTGCCGAAGCCAAAAAATATGGGGTTATGTTTAACATTGTAAAAGGCAAGGATATCTGCGATATCATGGTTACAACCGACCAAGCACAGCAATTGAAAAGAGTTTTAACAAATCTGAAAATCGGGACTGTCCAAGAGGCAGATGAATCCCAATACCAAAAGTCAGAGGAAAACATCAATCGGGATGAAAAAAATCAATCCTTTGTGGACAGTGTAGTCGGCGTTACTCCGGAACGGGCAAAGCAAAGCCATGAAGACGTCATCAATCAAATTGTGGATGATGAAAAAATCAAAAACCCCAAGCAGGCTTTGACACAAGACCCTCCGTCAAAGCCATTATCCAAGCAAAACGATATGGGCAAAATTAAAACACAGGAAAAACCTTCTATAAAAAAAGAGATTATGAAAATAAAACGAGCAAAATCAATTAAAAATACAGATATAAACCGTGTATTAAACAAAAAGAAAAATGCAATCAAATTATAAACAAGGAGATAATTAAAATGGATTTGTTACAACTTTTGGAAACAATGGGATATAGCTTATCTGCACTCGGTTCAGAAAGTTTCCCGTGTGCTATCACAAAAAACAATATACCCATTGGTTTTCTTAATGAAAATTTGGAACTTTCTTTTATTCCCGGTACAGAAAATAACCAAAAAATTATTTCCTCTACAATTGAATTCAGCAAAGAAAATTTTGGAAGATGTAAAATATTTACCAATCAATTTTTAATTTCACAGTATGAGGATTATTTTTTAACCACCAGCTTTGATATAAAAGAAAACGTACCGATATATCATGTTTATCAAAAGTCTACACATGATTTTAACTGTGAAGAAATAGCTAACAGCACTTCAAAAGCAGAAGCAGTCGAAAAATTTACAAAAGAGTCAAGACTCATACAAGAAATAAACCCCAACATAAATAAAATGTACATACCTAAAACTCAATATGAATCCCATACTGTTGCACTAAACTCTGCTAAAAAAAACATGGAAGAACTGTCCCCTTTTCAAAGGCTAAAGGAAAAATTACAGCAGTTTAAAGTCAAACTAAAGTTTTTGTTTTCTAGTCAAGGTCTCTACGGTGAATTATCTAAAGATTCTCAATCTATAGGCATTATTGATAATGAATTAAATATTGTTTTTTCTGGAAATCTACAGGAAGATTTGCAAAAGAAAATAGTAAATGCTGTACAGGAAGTAAGAATAAATTCTCCTGCAAGTAAACTACAAGTATCTGCACATAAGAAGAAAATTTATAATTCACAAAATATTAAAAAAACTTCGATTAAAAAGGAAATAGAGTCCATGAAGAAAGACCGTGAAACAGTAAAACAAATTTCTAAAGATAAAATACAAATGCAAAAACCGAAAACAAAATCTTCCAAAAGTAAGAGGTGATGCACAATGTCAAACGAAACAATTCTTTTTATTGATGAAGATACACTGACAAAAGAAGAATTGAAAAATCTTTCGGAGGTAACGCAATATGAGCAGACCGAAAAACAGTAAAGAATTCAGAGAGAGTCTTGCTCTTCAATTCATTCGTCTTTTAAGCGAGAAGGAACTGCACTGGAAACAAGGCTGGTTATCTGATACTCCCCTTAACGCCGTTACTCAAAAAAACTACAGAGGAATCAATGTCTTGCGCCTGGGATTGACGGCAATGGAGATGAGATATGATGATCCCTCGCTGGGCAACTATGGTACAAATCATGGATAAAGAAAAGAAATATCACCCAAACGAGGCCTGGCATTTAAAAAGGCAGCAAGGCTGCTTACATGTGGAGTATTGGTATCCTATCAAATTTCAATATGACGGAACTATCAAACGGGAACAGGCTATTACATGGGAACAGTACAAAAAGGAAATCAAAGAAGGCGCAAGTACTTTAGAGTATAACTTTAAAGTAACTTTCACGCCTGTATTCAATGCGTCTCAAATTGAAGGGATTGCTCCCATGAAGCACGAGGAACAGCATATAGAAATATCCGATATTGTAAAGGATCTGTCAAAAAATATGAATGTACCCATTGTTTATGAGGGAAACAGAGCATATTACAGTCCACATTCGGATGAAATCCATCTTCCTCATCCAAATCAATTTTTCTCGGAGTATGAATTCCAGGCCGCAGCGCTTCATGAGCTGGCACACAGCACAGGGCACCCTTTAAGGCTAAACCGAAATATTTCAAACAATCCCTTCGGAAGTGCAGACTATGCATACGAAGAACTGGTTGCTGAAATCTCCTCCTGTTTTATGGGTATTCATACAGAACAGACACAGGAACATATAAAAAATCACAAAGCCTATGTCCAGTCATGGATAAATCATATTCAGGAAAACCGGAAAGTCTGATAAAAGCAGTAGCGGACGCACAGACAGCAGCAAATTATATGGAGTGGAAAGCCAATCTCATTACGCAAAAGAGTATGAAAACAGAAAGCATTCTGCTTTCACAGCGTCAAGTGAGAAAATAAAACAGGAAGCACCGCAGCAAACAGAAAAAAGAAAGGAAAGGTTATGAAGCTATGAATGTGTTTGAAGAAGTATTTCAGACAGAAAAGAAAACAAATGAAGTCCGGACAGAAGAAGTCCAATCGGAAGCCTCTTCCCCTCGTCCCGATTCTCCCGACGGACAATTTGATTTAGATAAATGGAAGGAAGAGCAACAGACCATCCGAAATGATGTATATGGCTTTTTAGAAGAAATTACCGCTGCTTTGCAGGCGGGCGAAGTGGACATGAAAAGGTACCTGGATATTCAGGCTCAGTTTATAGACTACAGTCCGAGTAACGCCCTATTGATTCTTGCACAAAATTCAGAAGCAAAAAAGCTAGGAACAGCAAAATTCTGGAAAGACAGCGGAGCTCAATTAAAGGCTGATGCGGAACATATCTATATTTTGGAAAAAGGAACCGCATATCAAAAACAGGACGGATCTATTGCTACCAATTATGTGCCCAGAAAAATGTTTGATATTTCCCAAACCAATATCAAGCCAAACACAACGAAACCAGATTACAGCCAGCGCAGCTTACTGTCAGGTCTGGTAAAGGATTGCAGCTACTGCATCACCGTACAAAGCGAATTGTCTCTTCCGGTTATTGTAGGCAACAACGAAATTTATTATCGCAAAGATATTAACTTTGAAGAAGGTTTTTCTTGGCTTTCTTACGTAATTTCAGCATTATCAATGGATCAAAGCAATAAGGTGTTGCTGGATTATAAAGCCAGATGCACAGCATACATACTATGCACCAAACTTGGAGTACCATTTCAAATGGAATCTGAATGGAATAATGGCAATCCCCTCCTACACTTCAAAAATCCAAAGGCATACAGACAACAATTAAAAGAGATTCGGAATACTGCTTTTCAGTTATATCATAATATTCTATCTGTTGCAGAGCTCAACCATTGACAGGTGAGATATGAAAAGAATAAATCTAGTATATAAAATATTAATTGCTGTCGGAACATTGCCTGTCATTTTATTTGCAGTATGGATTGCTCCCGTATTCGCTCAATCAGGTATGGAGCATATTGTTTCCAATTTTGTAGGTCTGTTCTCCAATCCGGTTCGTCTGCAATGGCTGCCACATACATGGCTTGTAATCTTGGCTTGCCTTGCAATGTATGCGCTGATATTGTTATTCGTACTTTCCTCACGAAAAAACTATATGCGCGGAAAAGAGCACGGCAGCGCACAGATGGGTAACGTTCAAGAACTCAACAGAAAATACTGCAATAAAAAAGAGCCTGACCGGAATAAAATTCTTACGCAGCACGTATCAATCAGCTTGGACGGACAGGCCACGCAGCGGAATCTGAATACCGTAGTAATCGGAGGCTCCGGCGCAGGCAAATCTTTATTCTATGCCAGACCCAATCTGTTGCAATGCAATACCTCATTTATTGTTTTGGACACAAAAGGGGAATTGCTGCGTACCACCGGATACGCATTAAAAGAAAACGGATATAAAATCAAGGTACTGGACTTAATCGATATGGATAAATCTGACTGCTATAACCCCTTTGTATATATTCGCGAAGATAACGATATTTTACGCCTTGCATCCAACATTTATGCGAATACAACAGATAAAAAGCATCGCGGGGAGACCAATTTTGGGATGACGCAGGCAAAATCTGCTTTGCGCGCTGATGTTCTTTTTATACTATGAAGCACCGGAATACGAGCAAAATTTTTCTATGGTATTGGAAATTCTTCGAGAAGGCAGCATTAGCGACGATGTGGAAGAACTCAGCATTCTTGACCAGTTATTTGAAAGAGTAAGGGATAAAGACCCTTACCATGTAGCAGTGAAATATTATGACGACTACAGACGCGGCGCTGCCGATACTCTACGAAGCGTTCAGGTCACTCTCGCTTCACGCTTAACAAAATTCAACCTGCAAAGCATCTCAAATATTACATATGTCGATGAAATGGATCTGGATAGCATCGGAGAAGAAAAAACCGCGATATTTGCAATTATTCCCGACAATGACAAGTCCTACAATTTTATTGTCGGAATGCTGTATACGCAGCTGTTTCAACGATTATTTTATCTGGCAGATAAAAAGCACCGTGGTTCTTTACCTGTGCCGGTGCACTTTTTAATGGATGAATTTGCAAATGTTGCCCTCCCAGACGATTTTGAAACATTGCTTTCCACCATGCGTTCCAGAGGAATTTTTGTTTCCATCATATTACAGAATCTGGCGCAGCTCAAAGCCATGTTTAAAGACAATTGGGAAAGCATCATCGGCAACTGCGACCAATTCCTGTACCTTGGAAACAACGAACCGGGTACCCATGAATATATTTCCAAAATGCTCGATACGCAGACCATAGATACCAATACCTATGGACAAAGCAAAGGCAGTCACGGCAGCTTTACCACCAACAGTCAAAACGCAGGACGAGCGCTGATGACCCCCGGTGAGGTACGTTTGATGGACAACAAAAAAGCGTTGCTTTTGATTCGTGGAGAAAACTCGGTGATTGACAACAAATATCATGTTTTTAAACATCCCAGAATCTCTCTGACACCTTATCAGGGAGGACAGGTATATGAACATGGAATATCCTCTCTTTCACCTACATCCATGTTGGAGCTTGACGATACAGCAGCTTATCAAAATCAAAATATCATAACACAGGAGTTTCTTTCCAATAACGAGATAGAAATTTTATCGGAAGATGAATTGGAATATTTATTAAAAAAGGAAGGTAATACAACATGAAAAAAGGATTAAAAAAGAAAAACAAATTATTATCTGTTTATCAAAAGGCGCTTGCAGTCTGCGGCGTCTTTTTTTGTACGGTTTTCGGCTCTGCAATGCCTGCGTTCGCCATGAACGGAAATGCCGATCCGGTTACCTATATCAATAATTTTTATACCATTATATGCAGCGTTATCACTGCAATCGGTGCCATTGTACTGCTGTGGGCAATCGTACAGTTTACAATTGCGCTGAAAGGTCACGATTCCGGTCAGCGCGCCAGTTCTGTTATCGGCATTGGTGCAGGCATTCTGTTAATTTGTGCACCTTGGATCGTAAAAGCGATTGCAGGAGTATAACACAAAAGAACTGTCTGGAAGGAAGGTGAAGAAATTTGGTTGAAGGCATTTTAAACACTGCGCTTGGTTTTTGGAACATGATGTTCGGTCTAATTTCCAACTTTCTCGGAATGGATCCCGTTGAATTCGGAAAAGACGGCGTATGGTCTGTGATTTCCGGTATCAACGGCTCTCTCCAAGCCATAGGACTTGCCTTAATCCCCATCTTTTTTATGTTTGGTATGATCAAGGCATCTGCAACCTATATTGAAATGAAGCGTCCCGAGGCAATCGGAAAAGCAATTGTACGCTTTTGCATTTCATGGGCTGTTATTGTATTCGGCATGCAGTTGCTGATGTGGATATGGACTGTCTGCCAAGGCTTGATTAATCGAATTTTAGTAACATCCGGCTTTCAAAATACGGATTTGACCATTCCCGCAGAACTGAAAAATCAGCTGGATCATGCAGGATTTTTCAATTCAATTCTATTATGGATTTTAGCTGCCATCGGCACACTGATTATCATGGTACTGTCCATCATGGTTGTACTTTCTGTATACGGTCGTTTTTTCCGTATTTATCTTTACATTGCTCTTGCACCTATCCCCTTTGCAACCTTTGCCGGAGAGCCTACACAAAAAACGGGAATCAGCTTTATCAGAGGCTTTGCCTCCGTTTGTCTGGAAGGCGCGATTATTGTTCTGGCTTGTATCATTTTTTCCTTATTTGCCACAACGTCCGTATTCCCAATGGACAGCAGCAACGTATGGGCTGCTCTCCTTTCCTACTTAGGCGGCGTTATTTTCAACATGCTCATCTTAGTCGGCATTGTGAAAATGGCCGACAGAGTAACAAGAGAAATGCTGGGATTATAACATCTGTGGGACGTACGTCCCAAAAAGGAGTAATTTTACATGGAAATTGAAATTAACAAAGAAATACGAAACTACAATGAAAGTATCTTTTTCGGACTGACCTTAAGGCAATGTATTTTCTCAGGTATGGCGCTGATTTTTTCAGTATTGATTTACTTTATATTATCCCCGTTCCTACCCATTGCCATTTGGTCGCTTATCTGCATTCTGGCAGCAACTCCGATTGCCGCCATTGGATTTATCAAATACAACGGTATGTGCGCCGAGGAATTTATCGTTGTATTGATAAGGTATCTGTTCACACCAAAACATGTAGTATTTGTTTCGGAACAAAAGACGCAGGAATACAGTAAAAGAAAGGAGCGCAAACTTGAAAACACTGACAAAAATAAAAAGAGAAGATAAAAAACCGTTATTGGAAAGGCTTTTCTTTCCTTCCAGCGTACAAAACCTGATTCCCATTGACAAAGTTTGGGATGACGGTATTTTTTTATCGGAAAAAAATAAATATTCCGTCACCTATGAAATAGAGGATATCAACTATGAAGGATTGTCCCTTGATGATAAAAAACAGCTCTTTATGAAATATCTTGGTATTTTAAATTGGGTTGCCGGACTGAATGTACGCTGCAAGCTTACCATTTTTAACCACAAGCGTAATATGAAAGATTTTAAATCATCTGTGCTGTTTCCCTTAGAGGAAGACACGCTGGACAAATACCGAAATGAACTGAACGAGATACTGGTGAGTTGCGCTGCCGATGAAAACGGAATTGTACAGAATAAATACATTACACTGACCATTGTGCGCAAAAATATCGATGAAGCCAGAGAGTTTTTCAAACGTATCGTGCCTGAATTATCCGCACAATTCATGAACCTGAAAAGCAGCGTTACTCCGCTGAGCGGAGAAGAACGGCTGAAAATATTCCATAGTTTTTTCCATTCCGGAAAAGAATCAGACTTCAGTTTACATCTGCAAAGCACAAACAAACGGGGAGAAAATCCAAGAGACTATATTTGTCCTGACGCCGTTGCTCCCGCTGCGGATTATTTGGAATTTGACGGCAAGTTTTGCAGGACGATTTATTTGAAATCCTATGCAAACTATATCAAAGATAAATTTTTTGAAGAATTCTGTCAGCTGGAACAGACCATGTGCACCAGTATTGATATTGTTCCTATTCCTATGGAAGAAGCCATCAAAGAAGCTGAAAAAAGGCAAATGGCGGTTGAAACCAATATTGAGAAACGGAACAATAAGCAGGTACAAAATAACAATTTTGTCAGCGGTATTCCCTTTCAAATGCAAAAGCAGAGAGAGGAAGCAGACGAATTTTATGCAGCTTTATCTGACAGAGATCAGCGTATGATGGAAGTTGTTATCACCGCAGTACATCTGGCAGACAGTAAAAAACAGTTGGATAGCGACACCGAAAAATTACTGGCCGTGGGTACAAAGCATATGTGCCAATTCGGCATTCTGCGATACCAGCAGTTAGAAGGACTGAATACCGCCCTTCCCTACGGTCTGATATCCGTAAAAGCCTGGCGTACCCTGTTAACGGAGGGCTTAGGCGTATTCGTACCCTTCCGCGCAAGAGAAATCTCTCATCAGGGCGGACTGTTCTTTGGCAGAAATGCCATTACAAACAGTATCATTTTGGTAGATCCAAAACAGCTGAAAAACGGAAACTGCATTATTCTCGGCGTTCCCGGATCCGGTAAATCAATGGAAGGAAAATTTATTACTCTTCAGGAGATTCTCAGTGATACTCAGGCCGACATCATATTTATTGATCCAGAAAACGAATACACTCCTTTGGTAAAAGGCTGCGGCGGCGAAGTCATACGTATCTCCTCTTCCTCAAAAACCCACATCAACGCGTTGGAATTAAACGAAAACTATGGCGACGAAGACACCTCGCCTTTAAATGCAAAGATTGAATTCGTTTTATCTCTTTGCGAGCAGCTGCTTGGTGCAAAAGGTTTGAACGGCGCGGCAAAATCGCTGATTGATCGATGCTGCAGAAGAGTCTTTGAAGCCTACATCAAGAAAAACTATCAAGGTACTCCTCCTACGCTTGTAAATTTATATGAGGAATTACTCAGGCAGCCGGAAGAAGAAGCCAGAAAAATTGCACTGGAATTAGAACTGATTACGGTTGGCAGCCTGAATACCTTTGCACAGCAAACCAATGTGGATATTCACAATCGCATTATCTGCTACGACATCAAAGAACTGGGAAGCCAACTTTACGGATTAGGTATGCTTGTAGTTTTAGATTCCATCTTTAACCAGATTACACGCAATCGAGTAAAAGGAAAACGCACATACATTGTTATAGACGAGCTGCATATCCTGTTCCAGCAGGAATACTCCGCAGTGTATACCAAAAGTCTTTGGAAACGTGTTCGCAAATATGGCGGGCTTTGCACAGGGCTGACACAGAATGTCTCTGAAATGCTGCAAAGCAGTTATGCACGTACGCTTATTTCCAATTCAGAACTGATTGTTATGCTTTCTCAATCTCCGGATGATCAGGAAATCCTTGCGGATCTGCTGAGCATATCCAAAGAACAAATGGCTTATGTGGATAACAGCAATCCCGGCTGCGGACTGCTGAAGGTCAATAAATCCATCATTCCGTTTAACAATAAAATTGACAAAAATACAAGCATCTACAAAATGATCACCACAAAAATTGAAGACAATAATCTTGAATACTTACAGTAGGTGAGGCACTTTGGAAATCAAACAAAAAATCCGCAGTCAATCCGTAAAAACCAAAAAGGCCACACGCATTAAAGAACGGGGTGATATTGCAGTAAAAAACGCAAATATTTCCGTCAAAACAATTCGGCGTGGCATTCGCGGTGCATCCGTAGCAGCACAAAAAGGAAAATTAATTGCTCAGAAAACAAATGGTTATGGTTCAGTACATGAATCGGCCAACGAAACAGAGTATGCCGTTACTTATCTGGAAAAAGCATCCGGCCATCTAAAGGAAAAAGCTCAGTCAAAAGCTACGGAAAAATCTGCTTCTATGACCAAATGGAGCACCAATATCATCAAGGATACCGTCAAAGGAAAAATGAGCGGTACGGCCGCCTCCAATGTTTCCTTTAAAAGCGCATCCGGAGCTGTTAAGACAGGCTCTGTTCCCTTTAAAACAGCAACAAACAAAACCGGCACCGCAAGACGGTATACTGTTTCCTCTGTTCGCAAAGCACGAAAACATGCAGAACGCTCCAAAGCCTTCATCCATAAGTCAAAAAGAGCAGCCAAAGGTGCAAAAAGCGCTGTCAACACATTGGCAGCTGCTTTAAAGAAAATTGCTTTGGCTCTGAAATCATTTCTGCTGTTCCTGATAACCGGAGGCTGGCTGGTATTGGTTGTTGTTCTTTTTGCCGGTTTAATTGCCGCACTCATCGGTTCTGTTTTGGGTATCTTCTTTGGCAACGGCAGCGAATATAACGGTGAAAACCTGTCCTATGCCATGTCCGAAATCAATACGGAATACTACAATCGTATTGCTGACCTTGCCGGAGGTGAACCATATGACCAGACAGTAATTAAAATCAACGGTTCCACGGGAACCGATATGAATACCGTTTGGAAGCAGGTACTGGCTGTTTATTCCGTCCGCGTTTCTACCGGAGACAATGCATCAATGCCAATCGACTTTTCCGACCCTTATAAAATGGAAATGCTGAAAAAGACATTCTTTGACATGGTATCTATGTCCGGCAGCATTACAACCACTTCCGAAGAAGTACCCAACAGTGAAGGAGAAACTGCAATCATTGAGAAAAAGGTACTTAGTGTGGAGGTTACCACAAAAAACGCTTTGGATATGATAGGAAACTACTCGTTTAACTCCGAACAAAGGGAGCTGCTCGACCAGATGATTTCCCCTGATATGGATGATGCCTGGCGAGAATTACTATATGGCAGTTACGGAAATGGTATTGTATCTGCCAACGGTGATATTGTTGAAACAGCGATATCCCAGCTTGGAAATATCGGCGGTCAGCCTTTCTGGAGCTGGTACGGCTTTTCAAGCCGTGTAGAGTGGTGCGCCTGCTTTGTCAGCTGGTGCGCGGATCAGAACGGATTTATCACAGCCGGCGTAATACCCAAGTTTTCCTATTGTGACAGCGGTATTGCCTGGTTTAAAGAAAAGAACCTGTGGAAGGATGGCGGGTATGAGCCTGTCTCCGGCAACATTATTTTCTTTGACTGGAACGGAGACGGTGTATCCGACCATGTAGGTATTGTAGAATATACCATGAATGGAGTTGTACACACCATAGAAGGCAACAGCGGCGACGCTTGTGCCAGAATGTCTTATGTCGTCGGAAGCAGCGTCATCATGGGCTACGGCACACCTTTTTATGAACAGGCAACCTTACAATAATGTACATTTAACGCTTTGGCGGTCATGGCGTAAAACGACCGCTGCCAAACAAATAAAAGGAGAGAAATCATGAAACAGATTGATAACGTATATTTCCAAACATCATTACGAGAATTTTTAAGAAAAAAATCACACAACTATATTGTATTTTCTGTCACATTTGAAGAGTTAGGGATTCTTGAGCACAGAACTGTTGCAGAAATGATATTGATTCTAAACGGATTTTTAGCAAAAGTAGAATTGAAACACATTGATTTATCAGTATTTCTGTGTTATCATGACAAAAAATATATTTTTATTACAAAGGAATTCGGCTATATGAAAAAAGCCTTTTGTGTTGATATCCCTTACAGCCAATGGAATCATTATGAACATTTCATCGCCGACATCAATAATACAGTTTCTGAAAATGGTACCGTGATTTTAGCGGTATCCAATATTCCGTATTTTCTTAAATGTAAATTAATCATAGAGTGCATTGACGGTGAGGAAAACACTATCAAAGATATCATATAAAAAGAACGGTTGGAGTGTGATTTCAGCAAAGGCTTAGAAGAAATCAACAAAGATATTTCAAACCGTATGTGGAACATACTTGTATTATCCCCTATGCCAAAAGAGGAACTTCACATCTAACAACAATGTACAAGACTTGGTAATTGAAATTAAAAAGCAGATGCTTTCTTAGCATCTGCTTTTTATTATTGAATCATAACTATTAATAATAATATAAGAAAAAGCCGGCGTCTGATTCAACAGACGTCGGCTTTTCTCGAAAGGAGTATCTATATATGCAATATTACAAATGTTCTTCTGCAATACTGGAAATGGATTTAAAACCATCCACACTGCAAGTCTATCATTTTTTGGCAGCCAGAGCAGATTACAAAAACCGCAGCTGCTTTTACGCTGTGCCTACTATTGCACAACAGCTTTCCATTTCAGACCGTTCCGTCCAACGCGGAACAAAAGAACTGGAGAAAAAAGGATTGCTCAAAATAAAAACACAGTTTAAAAAAGGCAGACAGACCACCAATTTATATATTTTATTGGACGAGCCTCAATTAAAGCTCTGTACGCCTTTACATACACCAAAGAACGGCAAGAAGACATTTCATATCAATTGCCATATAAAAGCCTTAAACAGCCAAATAAAGGGTGTTACGCTGAAAGTATATACTTATTTGGAAAGTATATCCGTAGCTAAAAGACACTGCATTGTGTCTGTAAAAGAAATCGCGCAGCACTGTCGTATCAGTATAACATCTGTACGCAAAGCTATGAAAATTCTCGCAAAACTGAAATTAGCTCAATTAAAAGCAAAAACGGCAGTATCCAAATGGGGAAAAACTCAGTGCGGAAAAAATGAATTTGTTCTTCAAAAATTTCATTTTTCTTCCCCCCATGTCACCGGGGTACTACGCCGTATGTCACCCCTATTAACGAATACTCCTTATATTAATACAGACAAAGAAAACTTTCATAAGGTTTGTTTGAATATAGATACTTACAAAGAAAGAAATACCATAACACCAAAAGAAAAGCAAGAGAAACTTTTGAATTTAATCAATATTTTAGCAGATGATTTGTAAATTCAACAGGTGAAGTGCGCCTTTTAGGCTTTTATCTACCCTTTTACGGATAAAGATCTATATGCTCCGATTAATTCTGCCCTTAAAGAAAAAAGAGAAAAAATTATGGAATAGATCAATTTTATATCATTGACAGCTTTATTATCTTCCCCGCTGTTTCTCTTTGGAAGTAATAACTAATCGTAAATGTCATTCCATAAAACAGCATAGGCAGCCATATAAGCGGTTAAAATAAACAATAGTTCAATTGAGGCGAATAGTTGGGATTGGTTATACTATATGAAATGAATAAGTACCCAACCAAAAATACAAAATACCGAAAGCTGGTATAAAATTTTGATATATACCCTGCCCAAGATACCTGATATTATCGCGTATGTTGGAATAAAAAGCATAAATGATGTCCTAAAATAAATATTTGTATCAAATATAGAAGAACCTCTGGAATTAATATCAAGAAATTCATAAAGTAATAACGATACGATAAAATAAACATAAACTAAGGGTTTTAAGAAAAATGTTCTAAAATCTAAAATTATTTTTTCATAATTTATCATCCCCTTAAAATATGATTGATTTCAAATATACTTTTTTCATATTATAGAGTTTAAATAAAACTTTGTAAAGAATACTTATTGATTTAAAATATACAATTACTGTTTAATTTTCTAATATTTGGTGGTATAATTATTTTGAACATTTATTCAAAAATTACTTAAGGAGTATACTTTCATATGAAAAAATATATATTTAGTTTGTGTGCTCTGTGCTTCTCTTTTCTGTTTCTTGCAGGTTGCAACAGTACACAGACACCTCAATCTCCTATCCAGTTACACGTGACTACTGCTATTGAACCCGAATACGATGATATGCAAATACTTGGTAACTTTGTCATTGCAGAAAAAGGTGATAGAAGTGCTATTTATAGTTATGATGGTACAACCTACCATCTAATTGCTCCTTCTGGCACTTATATTACGGAACCTAATTTTACTAACTGTTCCACAGGAAATACATTATCTGTTTATACAGAAGAATATGATAACAATGGAAATGTGATAATAAAAAATGGACTTATTGATTTACAAGGTAACATAGTGGTGCCCCTTCAAAATATTGATAAATGTGACCCATTACAAACCTTAAAGTTAACTAGTTCAACATTTTATATGCAAAATAATAGAGAAGAAAAAGTTACTTATTTCTATGATGATAACGGTAACTGTATTTCTAAACTTCCAAATCCAACAAATAACAACTATGCTTTTATAGCACAAAAAGGCGAACAATTTGTTACATACTTTTCGCCTAACATAAATGACAATAATATAACAACAAATCTTTTTGATAAAAATGGAAATAAAATTCTTCCTGTAGATTATAAATATTTAGTTCCATTTGGAAATTATTTTATCGCACAATCTTTAGATGGTCTATACGGTGTAATTGACTGGGATGGAAATATTGTTATACCATTTGAATATTCTTTTTTGCACACATCTGACTCCAGTAATACAAAAAACACATGGTTGAAAGCAAAACTGAAAAGTTCCGAATCTGGATATTTTCTATTAAATATAAATGGAGAAAAACTATTGGAAGGCTGTGGATATAGCGACCTAAAATTTTTGCCAGATGGAAATATTCAAGTTGAACAAAATAATCTGTACGGCGTCGTGACACCAGAAAACCAAATTCTATTAGAAACAAAATCAGATTCAAATATCCATGTATTTGAGTATCAAAATAAATTCTATGCAAATGCTAGCGTTCCTAACAAGTCCAATCCAAATTTTAAAACAGTCACTTTCTATGATAATAACTATTCTCCAATTAATACTTGTACTAATTTAAAGCCATATCAATTTTTAAGTCAGTCTGGTCTGTATCTACTACAAAACGAAAAAAATAATATGAGTATATTCAATCATACAGGACAACAGCTACTTCCTTTTGACTATCAAAAACTTTTACCTTTAAAAAATACATGCTGTTTGGCTGAAAAAAATAGTGAATATTGTTTTATAGATTTAAACAATCAAAAAGTTTTATCGTCTGGTTTTGATTCAGCCGACTTTAATGATGAAATAATACAAGTAACCAAAAACGGACAAGAATACTATTATGATTATAATTGTAATCCTATTGAATTAATATATGATTCTGATAAAATTGCATATTTAGAATTAAATGATCAGAAAACACACTATATTTATAGTTCTGATAATTTACGAAGTATGGCAATTATCACCATTTCAAAGACAGGTAAAAAAGGACTCTCTATTCTACCTTCTCTCACCTAAAAAAACAAAATCGAGGAATCGATTGATTCCTCGATTTTGTTTTTATTAAGTTTGTTTTTGTTAAGTAGGTAATAATCCTAAAAATATGATTAATAAAGTTCCAAAAAATCCTAAAGCCATTGCTTCATTTGTTCCAATCATAGGTGCAAAATAAGAACCTCCCAACGTCCAATCCACTGCTATTCCACTTTTAAAACGTTCTTCCAATCTATCAATAGCCTGAATTCTGTCTGCTTCTTCTTCAGTTGGAGTTTTAGGACGATTTTGTTTAATCACTTGAAGAATCTCCATCGACATTTCAGTAGTAGAGCCATCTGGTAATTCAATTTCTGGCATGTAAATCGTGTACGCAACTTCTACATAAGTAATATCATTAACGGTATTAATATTCTTGACAGTAACCGCAAGATCTCCAGAAGAAATTTGTAATGCAATATCTTTCAAAGATACACCATTATTTTGGAAGTCTATAAATGGTATCATAACTCCTGGAGTTAAAGATAACCCCGGTCTTTGTGCTTCAATGACTATTCTTCCATCTTTAATATTATAGATTGCCGATGTACTGGTAGGCATAAAATTCATTCCTATACTAATTGTCATATAAATATCAACATACTCTGATCCAAAAACTTTCTTTTGTTGATCAAACTCAAACTTGTTTGATAACAAATGTTCATTTATCATTGAAAAAGTTGATAATATATTTTTAGCTTTCATTCCACAAACTTTAGAAATTGCCTCTTTTCGATCCATATAGATTATGACTGCCTGGCTAAATAGACCTGCATAAGCTTGTTCTACTGCGGCTTTTTTATAATAAGTGAAAGGTTTTGATTTTAGAGGATCATTAAAGATATAATGCTCATCATCATACCCCACCAGCAACAAACAATGCTCAGGTGCTATCCATTGAATTTTCTTACCGTTATAGTACCAATGATCACCGTTATACCACGGCTTCATATCTATCGTTGCCCACATAATGACTGGTATATCTTTATCGATATAATCGGAGCATAATTGTTGTAAAGATACATTCTTTAACTCAACAGCTTTATAAAAAGAGATTTCCGGCGACTGAAAACATTTATCTAATGCTTTTTTTATAACTGGCGAATAACAACCATAACTATTACGTGTATCTCTTGGATCTCCACCAAAAGAAATATTGGGATCAAATGGTAAACTAGTTCGGTATAAGTAGCTGTTAATAAATGACAAAACAGTTTTATGGACTCCTGCATGTTGTAATGCCATAACCGTGGCTACACTTTCACAACCAGTCGGATAATCAGGCATCTGTGAAATAAACGGTGCGTCTATAATCTTATGTTTACCTGTTGGGGTTTGAGGGGTATCCGGAATATTTGCATTATTCTCTTCAAAAATACGTACTTCAATACCACTGATATTTTTTCCATCAATACCTGCATAGTAAGCTTTTTCGTCCAGTAACCCATCTAAGTTATATTTCGCCTGTACACTTCTCATCCATTCCGGATTTGCGTTACTTACCCATGGCAGCCATCTGCCTTCTACATAGGCACGGTACATAACCACTACACCTGTTACCAATTTTGTACCGTCATTTCTATATGCATACAAACTTAGCAACTGAATTGGTTTTCCGGCAGAACCTGCGTAATCGTTTTCACGGCTTGTAACAAACGGATAATAAGTTCCTTGTCCTTGGTTATGCGTACGGTATGTAATATAGTACGGTTTGCTTGCATCTGTTTGAATTTTCAAACCATCCAAACGACCGGGAATTACACTCTTATCAAAATTGGTCCAATTGTTGTCTACCATATAACTTAAGGTCGGAGGAGCCTCTTGTCCGGTTAAGCCTTCAATCGGTGTATCATTGGTAGTACCTACAAATGCACGAATTTCAAGACCGCTGATATTTTGTCCGTCAATACCTGCATAATAAGAAGTATAATCAAGCGTACCGTCTAAATTGTATTGACTTTTTACACTGTCCATCCATTGTGGGTCAGCATTACTTACCCATGGCAACCAACGACCATTTACCAAAGCACGGTACATAATCACAACACCTGATGTTAGCTTGGTTCCATCGCTTTTGTATGCACGAATGCTCAGCAGCTGAATTGGCTTACCTGCAGAGCCTGCATAATCATTCTGCAAGCTGGTTACTTCAGGATAGAATCCACCTTGCCCCTGATTCCATGTTTGATATGTCAAATAGAAACCATGGGTAGAATCTGTTTGAATTTTCACACCATCTATATGGTCTGCTGTCACTGTTTTATCAAATGTATTCCAGTTTGATAAATTGTCGAACATATAGCTGGTTGCCAAACGAATTTCTGAGCCTGAGAAGTCACCTGAACCCGGATTGGAGGAACTATCTTCAAAAACATGAATTTCCAAACCGGAAATGTTTTGTCCATCCAATCCTGCATAATATCCGGTTGTATCCAATGTACCGTCCAAACTGAATTTATTTTTAACATTTTGCATCCATTGCGGATCAGCATTGCTTACCCACGGCAGCCATCTGCCACCGACAAATGCACGGTACATGACAATTACACGGATGTTAACTTTGTGCCATCTTTACTAAAAGCTCTAATACTTACTAATTGAATTGGTTTTCCGGCAGAGCCCGCATAGTCATTTTCCAAGCTGCTGACGGCCGGATAAAAACCACTTTGACCTTGGTTCCATGTTTGATAGGATAGATAATATGGTTTGCTGGGATTTGTTGTAATTTTCAAACCATCTATATGATCTGCAAGTACACCGGTACCCATATCCTCCCAACCACCATCTATCATATAACCGATACCGGGCGCGACCTCACCATCAATTAAACCACCTAAACTACCGCCGGTTTGAGAATTACATTCATAAACGCGAATATCCACACCATCAATATTTTGTCCGGGAAGTCCTGCGTCAGCTGAAGTTGTATCCAATGATCCGTCTAAGTGATGTTTATCAAATACACTTTGCATCCATTCCGGGTCGGCATTACTTACCCATGGCAGCCATCTACCGCCAACATGTACACGATACATGACTACTACACCTGTAGTTAACTTCGTTCCATTATTATCAAATGCTTGAATTTGCAGTAGTTGCATGGGTTTTCCATTAGAGCCTGCATAATCATCTTGTGAGCTTGTGACATATGGATAAAAATCACCCTGACCTTGATTCCGTGTACGATAGGTAAGGTAGTATGGGCGTACTCTTGTCGCTTGGATTTTGATACCATCCATATTCGACATTGCTTGATTTGTAAAGATTGTCCAACTTCCACCGTTTAGATAAGACAATTGAAAAGCGTCGCTTAAAATTCCACCATTTGGAGTGCCTCCGGATATACCGCCGCCTCCCGGAATGGTTCCGCCGGAAGCGCCGTCATCATAAACACCGCCAACTACATTGGGAATACCACTGATAGCATTAATATCCAATGGTGTCATTGTTCCTGCAACACGGCAGCAATAATGACAATGACTGCCTGTAGAATAGCCGGTAGAACCCTCCAAACCGATGATATCCGTAATTTTAACAGTTTGGCCTACAGAAACATAAATCTGTGACATATGACCATAGTAATAATCTTGGTTACCTACTCGAATACAAACATACAAACCGAAGCCTTGAGAATGATTGGATGGGTTTTCCCATCCGGCATGAATTACAGTTCCGTTTACTGTACTGTGTATCTGTTTGCTGTCCAGACCAACCAAATCCAATCCATCATGTTCGGATGTAAATGCCTGAGTAATTTGGAATCTTCCCATATAAGGACTGTTCATTTCTTCTTTCTCCTTTTCTTTTTGTTTTTATTTTTCATATCTATGTGTTAACCCATAAACATGAAGATACTGTGTGATATCACTGTCTTCAAGAAATAGCCTCTGTGCTATCTCTCATTTTCCACTATATCATGTCAGTTTGAAAAGTAAAGAGAAAAATCGAACATTTGTTCTGTTTTGTCAGATATTTCTATAATTATTATCTTCCTATTAAATGAATTATTTATTATTAACAATAAAAAAACCGAGGATTATAACCCTCGGTTTTTATCACGGAAATTATTTGATCAATAAAACTAGCTTGGGACGTATGTCCCAAAATATAAAATCTCATCGAAAAAATAAAAAACACTTGAAATATCGTTTATTTTAGTGTAATATAAGCTTAATAAAGCAAAAGCACTCATAGCCCTGTTCTGAACTGGTAATTCAAAACAAGGCTTGCGCCATAGAAGTGTAAAGGCCACCTCTATGACTTATGAATGCCTTCACCCTGAGTTTAACACAGGTTGAAATACATTTCAAGTTATAGAAGGGCTGCACTTTCCGGCGAAGGAGTGCAGTCCTTTTGCTTTATTCATCAAGCACCTTGACAAATTATAAGCCATTAATGCACACATTTGGCATTTAAGAGCCTCTTTGCATTTTGCACATTGGCAAATTATAAGCCAAGACAAGTATTCAACCCCTAATTTGAATACTTGTGCAGACCTATAATCTAGGACAAAGGCTATCTAACCTTTGTGGTTTATACATAGTGTGTTCTTCATACCTTTACTATCATTGGAGGGGCTGATTACCGTTCCAGCGCACAAGCGCCTAAAGATTTTTATATTCTTTGCGCATCAGAGTGTCGCCATGAAAGATGATAGTAGATACTTCGAGTAGTATTAGTAAACACCGTTGATGTTGGGTTTATTCCCTACAGTGAAGAAACACATAGCTCTATGGTAGACGCGTTTGCTGTTTATCATAGAGCTAAGCACTCAAACTATTTCTTTTGAATGTTTAGCTCTATGATAATAGCAAGCTTCTCACTATTATCATAAACCTTTGGTGGAGATAAGCGGGATCGAACCGCTGACCTCTTGAATGCCATTCAAGCGCTCTCCCAGCTGAGCTATACCCCCATAAAACATCTCAATTATAATATCATATTTTGTTGCCGAATGCAATAGATTTTTTGAGATATTTCGTTATAAAATTATGTAACTTCCAAATCAATGGGTTTATGAAAGAACAGAAATGAAATGACAAAATAGTAAATACATAAGCCCACATAAAGTAACGATAAAATCATATAAACATGCTCTCGAACATGTAAAAATAAATAGCCTCCCAACAGCACACCCAAGAAAAAGATAATAATATTGATAACATTCAAGATAAATTTGACCAGATATTCTTTATGATTTCTGCACAGCCTTCCAAAATAAACACCGGCATCTGTAAAGCAGCCTGATACGTGGCTGGCTCTTAATTTTAATCTGTTGTGGGTCAAAAATCCATTCTGTAAGCCTGCAAAAAAAGCGCAATAATAATTTAAATATTGTGAATCATGCAAAAGTAATTCCAGAATCCACAAACCCAAGCCGCATATCAATAAAATAAATCCAAAGGATATTTTCAAAACAAAAAAGTCCTCATGATTGATAAAACCAGCAATAAATGAACCAAAGAAAAACGAAAACACAATGGCAACCAATGAGATGCAGGCATGAAAATCCAGCGATAAAATAGACAACGCAATTTTACTTAAATTTCCCGTTTGGTGCGTTCCTCCAAAATCAAATCTCAAAAAAATAGTGGCATTAATAAATCCGCATAACAGCGTCATGCCAAAAGCTAAAATACGGATAAATAAAAAATGATTCTCCCTAAACTGCCGAAATGGCGTGTTCACAGCAATGACTCCCTTTTAAAAATAATAAATGTAAAAATAAAAAGACGGCCTCCCTCTGACCTATCTTATATATATTAGCACAGTATTATATTTTATTCAAATATTATCATACTTCCATATAATACTCATTTACCATAAATATAGAAAGGCAAAAGCCATCATAAAAACGTCCCTGTTACGTATATGATAAATAAACGCAAAATATCCATTGTTTTGACAAAACAGTTTTATTTCAAAATGCCAAAGACCAACAAAATATACTGTAACATGCAATAATTTTACTCAGCAAAAAAAGACTCGAGACGGAATTTTGAGTTCGTCTCGAGTCTTTTCTTTTACTTTAAATGTCGTTTTCCTTTTGGAATGTTCAGATATTTACTAAAATAAAGGTTTGTCTGCAATCCATACAGCATAGACGATTCTTTAAGTTTTTCTCACGTTAATATTAACTTTGTAAGAACCGTATGCCCAGGCTTTTCCAGAAGCGGAATTCACTGTAATGGTCACAGGTACCTCTGTACTGCCCGTTACATTAATGGAACTCATATCAATATCAGCAGAAATATCATTTGCCCTCAATTTGGTCTATCACGCTTTTGGGAGCTACAATCGTTACACTCAAGGATTTTGTCGTAACCGTTGCATTCTTGGAAGCATCTAAATTCTTCACATTAAAATTACTGATGTCTATGGTTTTGGTCGCAAAATCCGATAAGTCAAATTCAACCGTTGCCGTTGTTACATTGCTCAGGTTTCTGACACCGTCAGGTAGCATAATATCCATGACGAACGTGTTGGTGTCAGGACTTAATTTGCTCAAATCCAATTCACCCAAACTGACTTCCGACAAATTGTTCAGCATATCAGCGGTTGCCCCCACGTCCAGTGTTTCCGGAGTAATTTTTATTTTACTCTTATCCAAATCAAAATTGGACGGCTGATTCTTATATTTAAACGTAATCGGCAATTCTTTTCTGCTCAATACGGTCAATGTAACATCCACTCTGTCTGTAGACATGGTAATGCGATCATCTTCAATCAAATTACCCTCACTATCATACAAATTAATTTTGGTGGAAAATGTTTTTGTTTCCTGCAAAGATTCTTTTACATCGTATTCCACAACTGCTTTTGCAACCTTATTCAGCACCGTTTCCGGGCCGGACAGTTTCACCGAAGAAGTAGACAATTCCGGCGCTGAAATATAGTGATTTTCATCTGTGGTATAATTGATTTTACTTTCAATCGGCAGCGTCATTTCTTTGGACTTATCCACTTCTACCACCACAGTACCCGGGTCAATGGAAACCACTTCATAATCTGTCAGCTGACCTTTTTTCACCGCTACCAAATTAAATGTATATTCTCCGGCACCCGAAACGGAGGAAACTTCCTGCGCTACCACTTGAATATCTGAATTTTTAATTTGATTTACCGTCAGGCTGTTGCCTTTTACGGAAACTCTCGCCTTTACTTCATTTTGTCCGTAAATTTTGTAACCTTGTTCCAAGGCGCTATCCGGCAAAGTGACTTCAATGGGTACATCGTAAATCACTCTGGGCCGTTCGTTAGTGTTGACGGTAGCCATAATGAACCAAAGAACAATAGCTGCCAAAATAGAGAAAATCAACACAAAGCGGTCATTGTAAAATAATTTTGGAATACCAAATGATTTTTTTTTGGAAGTTTTCGGTTGATTGCTCATTTCTTTTTCCCCTTTCTGATGGAGGGAATCGTTTCGATTTGGTCTCTCCTGTATTTTTATTGGCATATTGGGACAAAATCAATTTCTCCAGCTCGCTTTTCAGAGTATCTTTTGTAAAGTTACGTGCCAATACACCTTGTCTTGCAAGAGAAATCTGTCCCGTTTCCTCCGAAACGACTACCACAATCGCGTCGGATACTTCACTCATGCCCAAAGCAGCACGATGCCTGGTTCCCAAGCTTACGCTTACTTTATCACTTTTTGTCAAAGGCAAAATACAGCCTGCCGCACATATCATGCCGTCCCTGATTACCATTGCACCGTCGTGCAATGGCGCTTTGTTAAAGAAAATATTCCCTATCATTTGTGCGGAAGGCTGTGCATTGATGACAGTACCCGAATCAATGATGTCACCAAGCTTGGTCTGCATTTCAAATACAATCAGCGCGCCCATTTTCAGCCGCTGCAGCTCCACCACCGCGTCAACCGTTGCCTGAATGCAAGTACGGCACCGCTTTTCGGTTTCTTCGCTGCTTTTTGAAAAATTGCCCAAAGACCAATATTTTGTTCCGATTCCTTTGCGTCCCAGCTGTTCCAACGCCCGCCGAATTTCAGGCTGGAACAATACAATGATTGCAATAACACCAAATTGAAAAATATAGCTTAATATATTGCTGACCATGTACAGCTGCAAATAAAATGCAGCAGCCCAGACCACACAAAGAATCAACAATCCTTTAATCAACTGTTCGGCACGAGTTTCACGAACCAATTTAATGGCATTGTAAAGGATAAAAGAAACCAAAATAATATCCAAAGCGTCCGTCACCTGGAACGATTTGATTAATCCCAAAAACGTATCCCAGGCATTTGTTAAAAAGTCCATATGTTTTCGTCCTTCCTAACGATGATCCTACGTCTATATCAAACATCCTTTTTGAGCGTTTTTGATACGAAAAAAGTGTTCGTTTGAAAAAATGTCTTAAAAAATGTCTTATTTTTATTTTAACACAAATCAAACGCGATTCCTACTATATTTCAAGATTTTTTGTCATATGAGAAACAGATTGTAAAAATCGTTTGATTTCATATTCTTTGGTAAAAACAGAAGGCGATACCCGTACAGCGCCTCCTTCTAAAGTATCCATGGTTCTATGAGCTGCAGGCGCACAGTGAAGTCCTGCTCTGACGGCAATTCCCATACTGTTTAATTTTTGACCGACCCATTCACTTTGTTTGCCTTCCAAATTAAAAGAAAGCACAGGTGCATAATGCATCATGTCAGGCTCCTGTGTATATAGTTTTACACCGTTCATCTGCTTTAAACCATGATACAACGTCTGAATCAATTTCATTTCATGCAAATAAATTCTTTTGACAGTTTTGGTCTGTACAAATTGAATACCGGCCCTGAGGCCCGCAATGCCGGCAAGATTAGGCGTACCGCTTTCCAAATGTTCCGGCATGGCTGTGGGCTGCTGGTAAAAAGCAGATTCCGTTCCCGTTCCTCCCTCGATGATGGTTTGCAGCTGCTCTCCATTTTTGGCAATCAAAATACCTGTCCCCATAGGACCGTACAAACCTTTATGACCGGCTGTACATAAAAAATCGATTCCCGAATCCTGCAAATCAATGGGAAGTACGCCTGCGCTTTGGGCTGCGTCTACCAATATGGGAATGCCGTATTCCCGTCCCAAAGATGCAATTCGCTCCACAGGAAGACGAATGCCCCATACGTTGGAGGCGTGTGTGCACACAATCAAAGACGTATTTGGTTTTAACGCCTGACGAAATGCATTTACGGTAGCATCGTTGTCACCCGGGGTAACAGTTACCTCAGTAAAGGTTACATGCATTCGGTCTGCCATGGTCTGCAAAGGACGAGAAACCGCATTGTGCTCCAAACAAGAGGTTACAATGTGGTCTCCCGGTTTGACATAGCCCTTTAACACCATATTGATGGCCTGGGTACAGTTTAATGTAAATACCACGCATTCGGGACCATCCGCATGGAAAAATGAAGCTGCAGCTTCCTGCATTTAAAATTTCTTCTGCCGCCGCAATAGACATTGCATGACCGCTTCTGCCGGGATTGGCGCCGAATTTTGTCATAGCCCTGCTCATTGCCATAGACACTTGTGGGGGTTTGAAAGGTTGTGGCTGAATTGTCCAAATAAATCATCGCAAATCAGCCCGTTCCATTCTTCCTAAAATTCAGAATTCCGCTTCTTTGTAAAATTTGCTGTGCCTCCTCGGTTCTTTGGGGCACATATACACCATATCCGCAACCCACAGCTTCACTTGTGTGAGGTACCCGCTCCACATAAACTTTAAAGCCTCTTCTGCTCAGTATCTCTTTGCTTTTCATTGCATATGTGATTGAGCTTACCATGATAAGGGTTTGCCCATATAAAATCACCTCTTTGTTTTATTACAGAGTATGCAAACAAAGAGGTTTTGATTATATTATCAAGCAAACTGCATGTACGGCAATGCCTTCTTTTCTTCCCGTAAAACCAAGATGTTCTTCCGTTGTGGCCTTTACGCTGATTTGATTGACATTGATTTCACAGGCTTGTGCCAAATTTTTGCGCATCTGTTCGATATACGGTTTTAATTTTGGCGCTTGCGCAATGACAGTAGCGTCAATGTTTTCAATGGCATATCCTCGGTCATATAATTCAACACAAACCTGCCTGAGCAGTTCTATGCTGTCCGCATCTTGATATTTGGGGTCATTGTCAGGGAAAAATCCACCAATGTCACCCAGCGCCGCAGCCCCCAACAATGCGTCCGAAACCGCATGGGCCAATACATCCGCATCTGAATGGCCAAGCAGTCCCGTTTCATGAGGTATGGTAACGCCGCCCAAAATCAATTTACGTCCTGTTACCAGCTTGTGTACGTCGTATCCGTGTCCAATTCTCATGAGTTACTCCTTTCTGTATTGCGTTGATTCAAAATTGCCTGCGCAACGATGAGATCCTCTTTTGTGGTGAGCTTGATATTCTCGTAACTGCCCATGCACAAATGTACCTGATTGCCAAGCTGTTCCATTAACTGGCAATCATCCGTATAGTCTGCCTCCTGTTGTATCGCTTGTTTTACAGCAGATAAATAGCTTGTCTTTTCAAACACTTGAGGGGTCTGTACTGCCCACAATGTACTTCTGTCAGGTGTGGCAGTGGCAAACCCTTGTGCATTTGTGACTTTTATGGTGTCTTTTACAGGAACCCCCAGTGCAGCGGCACCATAGGTAAAAGCATCCGCCGTTACTTTTTCAATCAAATCCCAAGTAATCAGCGGTCTTGCACCGTCGTGTATGATGATATATTCCGTTTGAGAAGCACAAGCACGGACACCACTGAAAACAGACTGTTGTCTGCTGGTACCTCCCAGCGTAAATATAACAGGTTTTGTAATACCGGCCATATGCACGCAAGTATTCAGCTGTTCTTTGTCTTCATCTCTGCATACAAGAATGATTTCATCAACGGATTTCGCCTGTTCAAATGCCTGTAATGTATATACAATGGCAGGCTTGCCAAGCAAGGGTAAAAATTGTTTGGATTGCCCCATGGCCATTCTGGTAGAATTTCCTGCCGCAGGAATAATTGCACTGCAATAGGGTTTCATATTGTCACCACACTTTATGATTGTTGCTTTTATTATAACATAGAAAAAATTGCGAAGCAATTTTTAACAGATAAACGCTAAAACGTTCTTATCAACAATCAAATCAATGTTAGTTTTGTTGTAAGGTGGTGATAAGATAAAACTTGGTGACAATGAGAATTCAAATGTTTATTCTGTTCATGTTCAAACCGTAATGTAATCGCTGCTGGAATATCCTACAGTACCCTGATAATCCACAACATACCAATTTTCCCACTGACCCAATACCTTCACCGAGGCGCCTTTTGGTATTTGACCGATAATAGGTGCATTTAAATTCGGTCTGCTGCGGATATTCAGCGGAGTGCTTTGCGTTGTCACAGTACCCGTACGTTCCGGAACAGGAGTGGAAATAAACGGTATTCCAAAAATATCCGTTAATGATTTTACCAAATTAGCCGCCATCTCCTGAATATGAGTACGAATCCACTCTGCATCCTGTGGATTGTCATGGTAAGCGGTTTCGATTAATACAGCGGGCGCGTTGGTTTTGGTTACTTCCGCCAAGGAAGTGGTAGGCACCGCTTTTACCAAATCGGGATTGGGGTAAATCTCTTTAAAGTTGTCGGCGATAATCTCAGCTGCATTTCTGCCAAACGGGCTGTTGGCATAATAATACACATCTGTTCCCTGCAATTTTCCGGCCATGGACTCCGGCGCTGCGTTGGAATGAAGGGCCAAATGCAGGTCATAATAGCCTGCGTTGGAATCCCGAATGGATTGCCCTACATTGGTACCAATCTTATTTCTGGTATATTGAATGCCGTTGGTACGCAAGTAAGGAATCATAGCATCGGCAAGTTTGTTCATGTATTCCTGCTCATTTCCTGAGCCATAGTACTCATTGTACGGTTGCAGGGACGGACTTAAAAAAATTCTCGGCATAACGTCTCCTCCTTTGATACAGTATATGCCGCATTTTCTGATAGGGAACAAAAAATTACTGTTTCAAGATGTTTTGAAAAAAGGCTGCGCTGTCCGTTTCGTTGGTACGCAGATAACGCCCCAATCCATACAAACATTCGGGATTCTGCGTTAATATGTTGGTACGACTTTCACATACAAAGGTGGCCTGAAACCCCATACTGCGAATATAGGATTCCGTTGTATCGGAAAAAGCGCCGAACGGATATACAAATGTGGTTGGAGCTGTTCCGATATGCTCTGTGATGCTGTTTTGTGCTGTTTGTATATCTTGTGTAATACGCGCCTGATAATCGCTTTCGGATTCTCCTTTTCTTTTCTTGATACCAACTTGCTTCTGATTGCTTGCATGTAAATTGTAGGTATGGTTCTGAATCTCCACATACCCCGAATCCACCATTTCTTTCATGTTATCCCAGGTAATGTGACCGTAGTTGGCGTTTTCTTCATTGGCCTTACTGTATTCTTCCGTCTTTGTAATAATGGGAGCAATGACAAGCTTCATATCATATTGCTGTGCCAAAGGAAAGGCATATGCGTAATTATTATAATAACCGTCGTCAAAGGAAAGGATAATCGGCTTTTCCGGCAGCGGTGTCCCATTTTTTACATAGTCAATCACATCCTGCATAAATACAGGGGTATATCCGTTTTCTTTGAGATATTTCATATCGCTTTCCAGCAATTCGGGAGAAATGACGTATTTTCCCTGTCGTTTTGTATCTTTTAAAATGCCATGATACATAATGATAGGCAGTTGTATTCCCTGTTCCAACTCCTTGTCGGCTTGTACTGCGGTTACAGCTTTGTGAATGCCGAATCCTCCCGCAACCAGACCAATCAGAAAACAAGTACACATCACAACAAACACTTTTTTTGTAAATTTAAAAGAACAAAACATATGCACATCTCTCCTTATTTGATAGACTTCCTTCCCAAAACATATTCAAATGCTGTATTTTATATACCTGTTCCTCTATATTGCCGATTTGTACATTTTTGCAAGAAACAATACAAAAACTTGCATTTAAAAAAATCAGGCTAAAATATAGAAAAAGGAATACAAAGAAAACAGACAAACAAAGAAAATGATTCATTTTCTATCATTTTTTGCATAATTCACATAATTTGAACCGAGATTGTTAAAAAATAGATTAAATTGACATTCCAAACTGCATATGCTACAGTATAATCAAAGCAAAAAATAAAACAGATGGAAGGGATTTACTTATGAGTATTTATGTAATTACGGGCGGCACAACCGGAATTGGTGCAGCCACACGAGAAAAATTGCAAGAACAAGGGCATGAAGTCTTCAATATTGACTACAAAGGCGGCGATTATACTGCCGACTTATCCACAAAAGAAGGACGAAAAGGAGCCATCGAAGCAGTATATCAGCGTTATCCGGACGGAATCGACTGTTTTATCAGCAATGCAGGCGTTGGTCCTACCGTACCGGCCGCAACTTTGTTTTCATTAAATTACTTTGCTGCCACCGAACTTGCGGAAGGATTACAGCCTTTATTGAAAAAGAAACGCGGCAATTGTGTTATGACAGCTTCCAACTCCATCACCTTTCCGTATGTCCGTCAAGATTGGGTGGATATGCTGACCAATATTCATGACGAAGACAGCTTTACACAAATTGCGCAGGGTATTCCGCCCCAAGCAGGACCGGCTTGCTACAGTACCTCAAAACATGCTTTGACCCGCTGGATGCGCCGTGTATCGCCGTCTTGGGCAGTAGAAGGCACACGAATCAATGCAGTAGCTCCCGGCAACACCACCACTCCTATGACGCAAAATATGACTCCGGAACAAAAAGAAGCAGCTCTTCTGATTCCCATTCCCACACGATATGGCAAAAAAGAGTTCTTGGATGCGGAAGAAATCGCCAATGGAATTGTATTTCTATCTTCCCCTATGGCCAGCGGCGTAAACGGAACCATTTTATTTGTGGACGGCGGAATCGACGCACTGTTGCGTTCTGAACGTTTCTAGTAGTGAAAGGAGCTTATGACTTATGACTTTATTGGAACAATATATTGATTGTATGAAAAAAGGTAACAACGTTGCACTATCCGAATTATTTGAGGAAAAAGGAGTACTGCACGATTCTTCCGTAAATAAAGTAGGACAAGATACCATTCATCTGGAAGGAAAAATGGCTGTTGACATGATGTTTCATCACAGATTCGGCTTTAACGGCGGACCGTTCCAGATTTTAGATGTACAGTACCAGGAACCAAATACCGTCTCTTACTTTATTATGTATCAACAAAAATTCATTCCCGTTACCGCCATTATCTCTTCTGTGGGAGAAAACGGAAAAATCAAAAGAATGAATATTTTCCCACTTTAATCATTTGCATCATATACTGCTTCCCAAAAAACAAAAAGAGTATTCATTTTGCTGTAAAAATCGTTTCAGCATTCCCCATTTCTTCTGAAGACGATACAAAATCATAAAAAATGAACACCCAATCAAACTCTTTCAAAGATGAAACGGCTCCGTATGAAGTTTTACAGTTCGTACGAAGCCGTTTCTTATGACTTTAAAACCGTTTCACACTGTTTCTATTAGAAAAGATTTGCTTATACAAGAAACAAAATCTTATAAACAAAAAGACAGTTGTAATAAATTACAACTGTCTTTTTTGCTGTCTTTGTCAGACCGCTATTTGATATAAGAAAGCCAAAAGGGAATTTAGGGTATGCTTTCTTATGCTCATAAACAATGTTATCCGCTCATATACCTACCGTTTTCTTCTATACTGTTACGTAAAGCAGACTTTTTTTAGCAAGGGAAATGGATTGAGATAATACAATTCAATTCGCGATAATAAGCGGTTTTCTATTTTTTCAATATTATAACAGAGCTGCTAAAAAAAGTCTACAATTATTTCCAAAAAAACGAATGGGACAGATAAAATTTTCCATTTTAGATGTAAAAAAGAGTCTGTTTTGATACAGACTCTCCAAAAAATATCATATTCAAACCGCAACGGTAAAGACTACAAAAAACTGCATAACACTGGCAGCGACCACAAACACGTGGAATATGGTATGCATATAGGCAAGTTTTTTTCCTTTAGCATAAATGACAGCGCCTATGGTGTAAAGAACGCCTCCGCCGACCAGCAAACAAAGCTGAAGTATAGTTAAATTTTGTACCAACGGCTTTATGATAAACACACATGACCAACCGATGCAAATATAACAAGCCATAGAAAACTTTTTATAACGCTTCATGTCCACTGCGTTTAATAAGATACCAATGACGGACGCGGCCCATACCACACCCAGCATGACCCAGCCTGTGATTCCTTTTACGCATAACAGCAGCATTGGCGTATACGTACCTGCTATCATAAAGAAAATGGTACAGTGGTCCAAGATTTGAAAGATCTTTTTTCCTTTTGTCACAGGCAGCGCATGATATAAGGTGGAAATCACATAGAGCAAAATCATAGAAATGCTGTATACCAATAAACTGAAGATGTGTATAGGAGTTTTGGGAGTAAACACCATAAGCAGAACCAAAGCCGCAATGGATAATCCTGCGCCTATACCATGGCTGACAGCATTCCATATCTCCTCACCAAGGGAATAGAACGGAAGATTTAATACCGCACGGCGTTTGGCTGTTGCCAATTGTTTGATTCCTTCCATGCCATCACTCTTTTCTGTTATATTTTATACTTTGTGATATAGTTTTAAAAACTATGTATCTTCATCTTAATATGATGAAGGTGCAAAGTCAATGAAAAATAGAAAAGTTCATAAACTGTTTAGACTTCTTTGACATTCATTTTACATAGCCAATACATTACTGCTATTATGAACTCAATTTCAAACAATATGCAAAAAAGCAGCCTTTTCAATCAACCGCCTTGTTGTATTGATTGAAAAGACTGCTTTTTATTTTTATGGATTCAGTGCCATCATTGCTGCCATTCCGCCCCGTTTTGCTCCCATTACACGGTGAGAAAACAGCAAATTGCTGTGGCAGCAGGTACAAACACGACCCACCATTATATTTTCATCAGGTACTCCCGCATGCATGATAACTCTGCGGTTCACTTCCCACAAATCCAGCATATACTTGCCTTCACCTTTGGGCTGTAAACATTCATCAGGTGCAATCTCGGTCAGCGCCATTACTTTTTCATACACAGGTGCATCCACCTCATAACAACATTGTCCGATAGACGGCCCAATGGCAGCCAGAATATCATTTGGATTGCTGCCAAATTCCGTCTGCATCGCTTCCACCATACGTGCGCCCATTTCCGCTACTGTACCGCGCCAGCCCGCATGTGCCAAACCAATGGCTTTTTTAGCAGTATCCACAAAGTATAACGGTACGCAATCGGCATAATAAGTAACCAACACAACACTCGGTTCGTTGGTAATTAGGCCGTCTACGCTCTGCATGTCTTTAGGACGCCAAATGCCGATTCCCGCCTCTTTGGAAGTAACACGGCGTACCACCGTATGATGGTCTTGCGCGGAAGCGACCAGTTTATGAAAATCAAATCCTACAGCATCGCAGAATAAATGATAATTTTTCAGGACATTGGTATCACTGTCACCGCGATTGAAATTTAAATTCATAGAAGAAAATTCCTGTTGGCTAACGCCGCCTTTTCTGGTGGAAAAGGCATGTGTGATATACGGCAATACATCCAAGCGAGGAAATGTAAGGAACGGAACATGATTTTTTTCATTCAGCTGCATACAACCAAGTGACTGCGACATACGGTACCTCCCCTATTATAAACGTCTTAAATTCCCTTTTCTGGCATTGAGTACGTAGAAAATAATAATTACTATGGCATATACGCCCGCAACCGCACCAATGGTAATATCCAGCCAGGTTGGGAATCCTCCCATGAATACACGGATAAAGTAGGCAACCGAAACAAATAAGACCAGTACAGCGCCGTTGTTTACAACAAATAAACGGTCTGTTTTGTCATTTCGCAATGCTACCAAATTGAATCGAACAAAAATAAACGCCATGCAAGTCACCGCAATACACAAATACAAATGGGTATTTCCTGCTCGATACAATGCTGCCAAAATAGCAAATAATATGGAGGAAATAAACCCACATATCATTGCAATATAAGAAAACGCTCTACTCATAATTACCTCCCGTAATCGATGTGATATTGGACTCAGGCAAAGCCGGAGTTACATATACGGTTTTATTTTTTACGTATATTACCATACCCGGTTTTGCACCTTGCGGTTTTGAAACGTGTTTTACAAATGTGTAGTCAACAGGAACCTGTGATGAATCTTTTGCCCTGCTGTAGTAAGCTGCAATCTGCGCAGCTTCCAAAATGGCTTGTTCGGTAATTTCCCTGCGGTCCGATACAATAATGGTATGCGAACCCGGGATATTTTTTACATGCAGCCACATGTCATGGTTGTTGGCATCTTTTAACGTTAATTTATCATTCTGGCGGTTATTGCGTCCCACCAGTACGGTAAAACCGTCGCTTGTGATAAATTTCATCGGCGCGGCAGGCGCTGTATTTTTTTGTTTTCCCTTTGTCTTGTGCTGATGCAAATATCCCTGCTCGGCAAGCTCTTGCCGTATTTCCGATAAATCCCGTTCGTTTTCTGCTCTGCCCAATGCTTCGCTGACCGAGTCAATGTAAGCAAGTTCTTGCTCCGATTGATGAATTTGTTCCGTCAATTTTTCCTGCGCAGTGCGTGCCTTTCTGTAATCCTTGTAATACTTCTGGGCATTTTGTGAAGGTGTCAGCAGCGGATCTATGGGAATTCTCACAACAGGACTGCCCTCTTCATAAAAGTTTTCCACTTCTGCATAGCTGTCCCCTTTTTTCAGACGGTAAACATTGGCATTGATGAAATCACCATACATTTTTAATGTTTCCCGTTCTTCACATTGAGCCAATTCCGCCATTTGCAGATTGATTTTCCTGCTCAGACGTTCTGCTGCATTGGAGAGCAGTTTGGATAAATCCTGCGAGCGCACCCGCATACGCTCAATTTGGTCACGCTCCTGATAGAAAAAGTCCAGCAGTTTGGAAAACGAATCAAACTGCGAAATATGTACTGCACTGTCATATTGTTCTATGGGCATAAAGGAAAAATCCATTGGCTTTCCGTTCAGGTTCGCCGTCATATACGGTTTTCCCGTACTCATTTTTACCGTATCGAATAAGATGTCAAGCAGTTGTTCCAATGTACTCCAATGGCACGGTTCCAGCTGAGAGACGGATAAATCAATTCCCTTACATGCCCTGTAAGCCAACTCTCTGCATACAATGGGAGAAACACCTTGCAGCGTTTTCAATATTGCATCGCTCAATGGCTGGTCCTTTACAATGGATTGCATTGCCTGCAAAACCTCTTTTACCGTACAATTGAGCATACATAATTTGTCTTGGGGCGGGGGACTGCGGTAAAGCAAACCGGGCAGTACCAAACGTTGGGAACTCATGTCTTCGTCCACACGCTTGAGCGCGTCAATGATTTTTCCTTCCCGGTCAACCAAAATGACGTTGCTGTGTCTCCCCATGATTTCCGTTACCAGCGTGCAGGGAACCAAATCGCCCAATTCGTTGTAAGCTTCAAATTGAAGAGCAACTGCACGCTCCAATTCTGTTTGATGCACCCCTGTCAGTTTTGCACCGCCCAGTTTTTTACGCAGCAGCATACACAGCATGGGAGGTTGTTTGGGATTTTCAGGCACATGTTCCGTGATATGAATACGCGCACTGTTTGCACGAGCAGACAGCAGCAAACGTACCGCGCCTTCTCTGGAACGGAGAGAAACAATAATTTCTTCCCGATTGGGCTGATAAATTTTATCTACTCTTGCGCCCAAAGCTGCCTGCTCTATTTCCTTTGCTGTATGACGCAAAAATACGCCGTCTAAAGCCATGTTTCTCCCCCTTTCAAAGAGATTGAATTAAACCAAATACTGCACAGGGTCTTTTTGTTGTGATTTGATAAAGCGTACTTGCGGAAATTCTTTGGACAAGCGGTTGCATAAAGGCTGGATTGCAATATCTTCCGTTGCAAAATGTCCTGCGTCCACCATGGTAATCCCCATACTGCTTGCCGCAAGCAACTCGTGGTGTTTGCTGTCTCCGCTGACAAAAGCATCTGCCCCTGCAGCTCCTGCTGCAAAATAGAAGAAGAACCCGCACCACAGGCAACGGCCACTTTTTTCACCTTTGTTTTTCCTACGGTAAATTTCAACCCTTTACACTCCAGCTGTGTTTTTACGTATGCAGCAAATTCAGACGATTTCATCTCTGTCTCCAGCTGACCAATCAAAGAAGCCGCTAAGCCCGAATGCTCGTATTCCTCCAACATGGAAATTTGTTTCAACTGCAATCGTTCTGCCAAACAGGCATTGACTCCGCCGCAGGCCAAATCATAATTGGTATGCGCCGCAATGGCACATAAGCCGTTTTGAACCAATAAATACGGCACATCTGTTGGAGACAGTCGTTTTAACGGCTGAAAAATCACAGGATGATGGCTGATAATCAATTCTGCTTTTTGTGACACTGCCTCTGAAATAACCTCGGGGGTAATATCCAGTGAAACCATGACAGAGGTTACGGGACAATGTTTTCCCCCTACCAAAAGTCCTACATTGTCAAATCCCATAGCAGTGTGAAACGGTGCAAATGTGTCAATATAATTGTAAATATCTCCTACCGTAACCATGTGCTCCTCCTTACTCTGCCTGTGACAGCACTTGTTGTATTTGCTCCAAGATTTGTTCTGTTTGGTTTGCCAATGCTTCCTGCTTTCCACTCTGTCTTAATCCGTTGACGCGTTTTTGCAAACGGCTGCATTGCTGCTGAATGTAAGCTTTATTTTCGTCCGAATCTGCTTTTAAAATACCTATGTATGGAAACACCTGACCTGTTTGTACATGCTCAGGGTCATATTCCGCCTGCATAACCGTATAGATATGGTCTCCGTCCTGCACCGCCTGCTCTTGTTTGACGGCAAAACCGTGCTCAGACAAATAGGTGCGCAGTTCCGGTGCGGAAGTCATGGGTTGTAAAATCAAATGTTTTTCTGCATCTTTCAGCCAAGGCGCTTTTTCGATGATGTCCGCAATCAACTCACCGCCCATACCCGCAATGACAATATCGTCCGCTTCGTTTGGAAAAATCAATTCCAGCCCGTCGGATAGCCTGGCGTCCACCTGTTTTCCCACATTGTAGCGTCTGATGTTAAATGCCGCTTTTTGTAAAGGTCCCATATTGATATCGGAAGCAATTGCCTTTTTGATGACCTCTTTTTTCACCAGCCAAATAGGCAAATACGCGTGGTCGGTTCCAATATCCGCAAGCACATGATTTTCACGCACCATAGAAGCACATGTCTGCAAACGGCGGTCCAGCTGAAATAATTTCTTTTTATTTAAAAATAACACAACGCACCGTCCTTTGTCATTATTTTTCATAGATTCAAATAACCGCCCGACAAAACCTTGACGGGCGGTTATTGACGCTGTCATGAAATGACTTATTTATCTGCTAGATGTTTGTTGATTTTTTCAATCAATTCATTCACATCCACGCCATGCACCATGCAGGCTTCTTCCAAAGATTCACCGCGAGCGGATGGGCATCCCAAACAATGCATTCCCATTTCCAAAAAGTAAGGTGCGGTATCTCTGTCCATATCTAGAATATCACCGATTAAGGTGTCTTTTGTAACTGTAGCCATTTTGACTTCCTCCTATAAAATTGTGTTATTTTATTATAATACCCACAGAAAACGATTGCAATACATTTTCCGCTTTTTTAGCTGCGGTATATGGTTTTCCAACATTTTCACGGGTGATTATACGGTAATGTGTCTTTTTCCTGATACAACCAATCAAACAGCAGGCGCTGCATATGGAACATACTGCATATCACATAGCACATGTGCAATCAAATGCACATTGATTTTGTTAAGCACCGCAGCATTTTTTATATTTTTTGCCGCTGCCACATGGACAAGGGTCATTTCTTCCCACTTTCAGCGTAGGATGTTCCAAATGTGCCTCTGCTTCCAATTGCGCTGTATATTCCAACGGAGTATATCCACGGTTTACCCACATACGTGTGTAATTGGTTACTTTCATCAGCAGCTCTGAAATTTGGCGTAATTGCTTTTGTGTTTTAATTGCAAATCCAAATCCCTCAAAAATGTGAATGTGGTCTTGAAAACTGCCGTTTAGCTGTACCGCAAACATGGTGTCATCCAAAAATTCTTTGATTTTCTCTTCATTTTTGGTATACGTTTTGCGTACATAATCTGCCAACTTTTCCAACTGAGGCGTCATTTCGTAAAAATGCGGATCTTCATAGCGGAGCAGCTCTTCTTTTTCCGGCATATAATACGTTTTTTCTCTTTGTTCTTTTAAAAGCGCGTCTACATTGCCATGTTCAAACATAAATCCGTTTACAATATGTCCGTTTTTAATTGCTGCTGCATCACTGCGGCAGGCAAAGGTATTCATAACCTCAACAATTTGTTTTGCGGTAACAATCTCGCTGTAATGCTCTTTATATAATTCAGATACTTTCTCAGGTGTGATTGCGCCGTACAAATTGGAACACGCAATACAGTATCTCCAAATTTTTTGGAATTCATCACGTTCTTTACGATATTTCGCAGTATTGATTTTATGAAATATCTCTTTGATAATCAACGGCATTGCATAAGCAACCTGTTTCTTTTCTTCCACCAAATAAAAGTAACCGTTTTTTGCAAAATATTGATACAAATCATGTTCTATGGTGCAGTTGGATAAGTCTTCATCCGCAGCAATGCGCAGCATCAATTGAAACTCCTGTTCCGTTGCATAGTTCATGACGCGTTTCATTTCTTCAGGATTTGCAATGATTTGCTCCAATTCCGCAACTAACTCTGCTTTTTTGAGTTTACTGCGATTTTTCACATCATAATTGGCCGCAAGCTCTTGCAAATTGGCAACTTTGGTTGCTCCCAACAAAGCACCCAGCGTATCTGTAAAATGTGCTTTAATCAAATACTTTTTTGCATATGCATCGTGGTCAAAATTCGGATTTACTGCCATATAACTTCCCCCAAACTATATGTAACATTATGTATTATATTATCAAAAAAGCAGGAATGAAGCAATAGAAAATCCACAATAATTGTAGTTGAGACAAAAATATGCTAAAATAATCGCAATAGAGATTATTTTGGCGCGAGCTTCTTTACCGCAAGCGTCGCAATAGAAATCATTATTTGAGTTTTTCTTTGCAAAATACAACAAATCAAAGGAGGCATATGGATTGAAGCAGGATTGTTTCTCATTGGCACCGCCTATCATCAAAGAGTTTTTGGGATATATGGGTACTGTAAAAGGGAAATCTCCTTTAACGGTGGAAGAATATTTTATGGATTTGCGTACCTTCTTTCGTTATATGAAACAGCACCGCAATCAGGTACCGCAGGATATGCCGTTTGACGAGATTTCCATTGATGATATTGATTTGGAATTTATCAAAACCATTACATTAACCGATGTATACGAATACATGAATTTTGTAAGCACCCAACGAAAAAATAAGGCGACTACCCGTTCCAGAAAAGTATCCAGCCTGCGTACTTATTTTCAGTATTTGACCAATAAGGTAAATAAACTGGAGCACAATCCCATTACAGAGCTGGAGACGCCGAAAACAAAAAAATCACTTCCCAAATATTTGACACTGGAGCAAAGCATGGATTTGTTAAATGCAGTGGAAGGTCCATATCAAAGCCGTGATTACTGCATCATTACACTGTTTTTAAACTGCGGCATGCGTTTGTCCGAATTGGTCAATATCAATTTAAATGATATCAATCATAAGGAACATGTGATGCGCATTACGGGAAAAGGAAACAAAGAGCGTTTGGTTTATTTAAACGACGCCTGCATGGATGCAATTAAAACATATTTAAAGGACCGGCCTGCAGACGGTCTCATTGACCGTGAAGCATTGTTCATCAGCCGTGAGAGAAAACGAATCAGCCCCAAAACGGTACAGGCCATGGTCAATAAATATCTGGAGAAAATCGGGCTTGGCGGCCCGGGCTATTCCGTACATAAGCTGCGTCATACTGCTGCAACGTTAATGTATCAGTACGGAGAAGTGGATATTCGCGTTTTGAAAGATATTTTAGGGCATGAAAATTTAGGAACTACCGAAATTTATACACACATCTCAGATGAGCAAATGAAAAAAGCCTCGAAATCCAATCCTCTGTCAAATGTGAAATCAAAAGCATAAAACACAGTAAAGGCAAGCGGTATATCAATATATCGCTTGCTTTTTTTGGAATAGATACAACCCCTTTTAGAATATGCTTCATAAGATACTGCAAAAGGAGTCTTGATGATGAAATATATCTATTTGACTTTGGCTTTCCTTTGTTTGATATGCGGTTCTGTAGGCATTGTAATCCCCGGATTGCCCACCACACCTTTGCTTTTGGCAGCTTCGTTTTTCTTTGCCAAAGGTTCTGACCGATTCCACCGTTGGTTTTTGGGAACAAAACTGTACCATAAACATTTGGAATCTTTTGTACAACACAAAACAATGAAGCTGCGCACCAAAGTGTACATTTTGATGTTCTCCACCTGCTCCATGGGACTTTCCATCTACTTGGTCAAGAACCTTTATGTTCGCATTTTCATTGCAGCCATACTTGCCGTTCAATATTTCTGCTTCATTTTTATGATTAAAACAACGCCCAAACAAGAAATTCTAAGCGTTTCTCAATTTCAAAAGAAACAGCGTGAAAAGATAAAAGCATAATAAATATTCATACAGTCTAAAAAGCAGAATTCCAAATGAAATACAATCTTAAAACGCATATTTATGGGATATATCCTTTATTTTCAAATAAAAAAGCCACCTGCCTATTAAATAAGCAAGCAGCTTTTATTGCGCCTTTCTTTTCAATACATTAATATCTCGAATGTTTTGTCTTACAATTGCCTCAGTTGCAACTACGCTGGATTCAATGTCATCTAAAACCATGTCAACATTTTTCATTTTTTCAGCATTTAAACTTTGCGCTTCCATTAACAACTGAATATTTTTATTGGTTTCATTTTCCAAAGTAATCTCAATTTTAAGGGTTCTATCTTCAATCTTTGAAGTTCTCTCCTCAATTTTAAGGGTTCTATCTTTGATTTCTGAAATGTCTTCTTGCATTCTATTAACAGACTTAATCAATTCTTCCAATAATTCTTTCTCGTTCATTTTGAACCACTCCTTTAAAGTGTTTTTATAGTATCATATTGAATTTGATATTTCAATATCATTTTTCCCATTCAACCTGCAAGGGAAATATTTTCACGCACAAGAAAAGTAGATTCATACAGAATTGATGCTGTTCCACACCATTTACCATAAAGGGACAGTTCCTGTTTGCTTGGCATCTTATTTTTTATTTGATTGAATCCAAACATGTCAATCAGCAAAGATAACAAAACTCTCTGTTCCGATACCGTTTTTTCGTTATTTTGTACTTTCAGCTGCACCATATTGCATGATTGTAAATGTACTCTTTGCTCTTATCCAAAAGCCCCCATGCTACGGAAAAGTAACATCGGGGCATTTCTTTGTATTTTTAAAATTTTAGTCCTATTTTTAAAAACATTCATTTATGTTTTGTCAGTTATACTTTCGCACGCGGATGGCAATTATGATACACCTCTTTGAAGTGAGAATCCAAAAGCTGAACGTACACTTGTGTAGAAGAGATATCCGCATGTCCCATCATCGTTTGAATATCTTTTAAATCCGCACCATTTTCCAGCAAATGCAAGGCAAAAGAATGGCGCAGCGTATGAGGTGTAATTTCCTTGGTAATATTTGCTTGTTCGGCATAACCTTTTACAATTTTCCAAAAGCCCTGCCGCGTCAGACGATTGCCGTTTAAATTTACAAATAAAGGTTGTTCTGTATCGTCATCACATAATGATACGCTTCTGACACGCGTAATATAAGTCGCAACCGCTTTGACTGCCGTAGGATATACGGGAATAATACGGTCTGCCTTTCCCTTACAGCGAAGCAAACCTGATTTTAGATTAATGTCTCCCAAATTCAGTTCAACCAGCTCTGTTGCGCGAATTCCTGTTGCATAGAGCAATTCTAAAATTGCTTTGTCGCGGCAGCCCTTCGGTTCAGCAATGTTCGGCTGTGCCAACAACAAATCAATTTCCGCACCGTTTAAAAAATGAGGTAATTTTTTGGGAGATTTTTCTAACTTAATATGTTTTGCCGGATTCACCGTTATATGATAATTCTGCATCAGAAATTGATAAAAACAACGTATGGAGGCCAAACGCCGTGTAATAGTCGCATTTGAAAGATTCTGACGGGTCAGTTCCTCCACATATAAATGCATCATGGTATCATCCGCTTTGAGCAAATCTGTAAATTGATGTTCTTTCATAAACGTTAAAAAATGTTGAATATCCCGCATATAGGACTGCAATGTATTTTCAGATACTGCTTTTTTCTCGGTCAGATATTCCCGAAACTGCGAAACATATTCTCTCATTTTTAACGTCACCTCTCAATCAAAATACAAATAAGCCGGAAAAGCAGACTGTGGTCAGTACATCTACCAAAGCGCCTATGATTAATATTCCGGTTAAAATAGAAAAACGAATAAAAAAATGCCGCACATTGTTTTTCGGCTGCGCTTCCTGCTCTTCCGTCTTCCTGCCAAGATGTATCTTTTTGGAAAACAGCATGCTTTCTCTGGAAGCGATTAAAATGGCAATCAGACAAATAAATGCTCCCGGTAAAATAACAGCCAAATGAAATAAAAATCCTTGGAATCCATAGGCAGCATACAGATATCCGGCTGTAATTCCCATGCCAAATCCACGGAATAACGGAGCCAACGGAACACAATAGGCCCCCCATATGGACAGTCCACATAAAAAACAAAATAATAAAAACAAAAAAGATGATGCCAACGATGCTACAAAGATAGATAACACAGGCAATGCGCTTCTTGCTTTCACATTGCTGAAAAATACAAAATCCAATGTTTTTAATAAAGAATAATCCGCATTGCGAATGAATATGACTCCTAAAATGAGGCCTGCAATTAAAAACAATCCCAAAAACACCAACAAGAACTGCTGACGGAAAATTTGCAGAATTCCACCGCGATAACCGGAAGAAAATCCTCCAGACCGACTGCCTACCGTTCTTGTGCCTCTATGTTCTTTGGGTACTTTTACAAAAAATAAGTTTGTCCGTCTCATAGTATTTATAATCCCCCAAACAAGTTGTCTGGTTCATAATTATGTATACCTTAGGACAATTATGAATTATTTTCCTAATTCCTCCGCTCTTTTTGTACAAGCAAGCATTGCCTCGTCTACAATTTTTTCCAAATCATGCTGATAGAACACATTTAACGCTTCCAATGTAGTTCCTCCCGGAGAGGATACCATTTCAATTAATTCATCCGGAGTTTTACCGGAATATACAAGCATGCCTGCGCTGCCGATTAACGTTTGCGCAATCATCGGCAATGCAACTTCCTTTTCAATTCCTTGCTTTTCAGCGTTATCCAGCATTGCTTTTGCAAACAAATAAAAATATGCCGGGCTGCTGCCGTTTACGGAAATTACTGCATTCATTTGTGATTCTTCCAACTCTGAAACGGTACCGCAGGAGGAGAAAAATTCTTCCACAGTTTCGAACATTTCATCTGTTACACCTTGAGAGCGGCACATAGCGGTAGCACCTTGGCTCAAAAGCAAAGGTGTATTCGGCATGGTACGAATAACGGGGCATTGACATCCCAAAGTGGTACGAATATAGTCGGTAGAAATACCGGCAGCAATAGAAACCATGAGCTTTTGTTCCGTTACTTGTTCTTTGATTTCTGTTAAAACTTCTTCAAAATTTTGCGGCTTCACTGCAAGCACAATAATGCTGCAAGCACTTGCCAATTCTGAAGCGGAAGAAGCCGCTTGAACACCTATTTGTTTAAAATAAGCACATTTTTCTTCATTGACATCAAATACTGCAATTTGAGATGGGCGCATTGTCTCAGTAGATACAATTCCGTTGATAATGGCAGTAGCCATGTTTCCTGCGCCAATGAAACCTAATACTGTATTTTCCACACGATTACCCTCTTTTTTGTACATTTGTCGTTCTATTATGATAATACTTTTAGAAAAAGAGTGCAAGACATAATCCGATAATTTTCGCATAATTCCTACAAAGTGAAATAAATAAAGCAATGTTTCATCATTTATTCCCAATGATTTTTTACAATTATTTTTACTTTTTCTAATATTATGGAAAAGCGACCATGTTTGGTATGACTGTATCAAACTGTAACATCTGCATTTTGATTGCCATTTTTCACGATAATTGTCAGAGGATAACCCCATACTCCAAAAAGAGCAAATTCCCCTGTCGTCACGTTTTCTACCCTAACCGTACCCGACCTCTGTTCTCCGCAGTCCTGCTGAAATGCTTCGACTTAGGGCACTTTCTCTAAAATCATCGAAAATATGCTGTTTTCACATCTTTCGCAAATAAAAAATTCGCATCTGACTCCGGGAATCACCCCAAATCATCCCCGAGGCAAACCCGATTATCCTTTTTCTGCCGACAATCTGAAATTTCCACGCGGATTTTGAATGTCTGTCCGGCAACTCGGAGAGTGATTTTCCACGTTTTTGAAGATAAAAAACCTTTCGGGTCGCTCCGCTTCTTCTCTTTTCTTTTTCCGCCTAAGATATCCATTTTTCTTTTTTCGGAATGTTTTTTTGGGGTCGGGATGGCAGCACAGAGCCTTACTGCTCTGCACTGCATCTTATTGTTTTCTGTCTCTTTTCAATGATGCTTTGGTACCCTGCTAAGATATGAGAGAGTACCTTTTGTCAACAAACAACAATCTGAAGATAGGTAAAAACGATTTCTCTCTATTATGGTTATGCACAACTATAAATTGCTATTTCATAATAAAAAAGCAGTACGCCCTAAGTCATACTGCTTTTTCTATCAAATATTTGTTTATGCCATAGCAGCTTTCATCATAATGGCACATTCCAATCGTTTTTTCTCTAAATCACATGAAAGCTTATGCGATTTTAAGATATTGCCTTCATATTGCCAGCTGTTGGCTGCACAACCACCGCTACAGTAGAATTTTGCCCAACAGTCTTTGCAATCCTCTTTGCTATACACGTTGGTAAGCGCAAATTCCTGCTTCATGGGAATATCAAAGGTATCCTCCATAATATTGCCCATTTTCCATTTTTCTTCCCCAACAAATTGGTGGCATGGATAAATGTCTCCTTCCGGTGTCACACAAACATACTCATTGCCGCAGCCACAGCCGCGCAAACGTTTAATGGCACACGGACCTTGGTTCAAATCTATCATGAAGTGGAAAAGTTAAACCCTTTTCCTTTCTTTTTGCGGTCTATCAAAATATTTGCCAAATTCTCATATTCGGCAAATGCTGCCGGCAAATCTTCTTCCTGCAAAGAGTATGGAAGTTTAGGGTCAGACACCACAGGTTCTACCGATACTTGGTCAAAACCCAGCTCCGCCATATGAACCGCATCTTTTGCAAAGTCCAAATTATGCTTGGTAAACGTACCTCTTACATAATAATCCTTGTCCCCTCTGGTTGCAATCAGCTTTTTGTATTTTGGTACAATCGCATCATAGCAACCGCTTCCGTCTGCATGTACACGCAGCATATCATTAATTTCTTTTCTTCCGTCCAATGACAGAACAACATTATACATTTCTTTATTCAAATACTCAATGACATCGTCTGTCAACAGTAAGCCGTTGGTTGTCATGGTAAAGCGGAATTTTTTATTGTGTTTTTCTTCTTGACTTCTTGCATATTCCACAATTTGTTTTACCACTTTGAAATTCATCAGTGGTTCACCACCAAAGAAATCCAGTTCCAAATTGCGTCTTCCTTTGGAATGTTCAATTAAAAAGTCGATTGCTTTTTTTCCAACTTCCAAAGGCATCAATTTTCTGCCGCAGCCAAAGTCACCCTTTGCGGCAAAGCAATATTCACAGCGCAAATTACAGTCATGCGCTACATTCAAACACATGGATTTTACCGGCGCTTCTTTCAGCATTGCGGAAAAATTGTGATAGCCGTCCTCCGAATAGAGCTGGCCGTTTTCATACAGCTCCTTTAGTTCATCGTAAGCCTCGGTTAAAGTCGCTTCATCATATTTTTTGCGCAGGTCATCCATCATCTGTTTGGGAGCCTGCTGCGGTACTTCATCCTCTAAATAATCCAACATATCGTATGGCGCATCATCAAATACATGTACTGCACCGCTGTTGGTATCCAATACAATATGAAAACCGTTTAACGTATATTTATGTATCATTTTTCTTTCTCCAATTATTGCAAAAATTTCAGGGACAGCACGCTGTCCCTGAAAAGTGATTTCGATTCAATTATTGATTGTTCTCGTTCTCACATTTTTGGTTAGCAACTGTGCAAGATGTTTTGCAAGCAGATTGACAAGATGCTTGACATTCGCCACAGCCGCCTTTCACAGCGCTTTGCTTTAAATTTGCTTGGTTTAAAGTCTTGATTTGTTTCATTGATAAACATCTCCTTTTTTACACTGACTGAATTATATCATAATAAAACGAAAAATGAAAGATGTTATTTTACTTTTTTACGTTTGTTTACCGCAAGCACACCGCCAAACGCACCGCCAATCATCATCAGAAGAAACCTCATTGCAGTGGAAACGGTAAATACATTTCCTCCTGTGGAAAAGGCGGAAATCAATACACAAGCAAACAAAATCAATCCGCTGAATAATCCCATAATCAAACCTTTACTGTGGCATAGTTTTGCAGACAAAAATCCCGCAAACATAGCGCGCTTAATGCCGAAATACCAATACTTACTGCCTGAATTGCCTGTGTAGGAATTGTTTTCACCAAAACAAACACAAACGCACAAATGGCCAATAACGCCGCACATAGGAACAAACCTGCAATACAGCCGATGACTAAATATTTTAAACACTTGGCAAATGTGCTGTCCGATGTTTCTCTGCTTTTTTCATATAAAAAACCCCTCACCAATACTCCTCACCTAAAGGTATTCATACGAAGGAGATTTTATGATGTACAAAAAAGGAAAAGATTATTTTTCTTCTTTGTTTCTTGGTTTGGTTTCTTCTTTTTGCGACCGAACAAACCTTTTTCTCTGCAGGTTTATTCTCGGAAGATTCGGTAGCTGCCTGCTGTACACGATCAAGAGGTGTCTCTACAGAACTGATTGCCCAACGTTTTAAACGCAGTCTTTGGCGGTCAGTACCTGTCTCAATAATAATGGTATCACTTTCATCTTTTACAGCTACAATACGGCCTACAATACCACCAATGGTTGTAATTTCATCACCTATTTTCGCATTTTTGCGGTTTGCTTCCTCTTTTTTCTTCTTTTTAGAGTTTGGACGGAATAATAGAAAATACGCACCGAGAATAATCACTGCGTAAATGATAATCATAATCCACCAACTATTATTACCGCCGCCGGATTCAGCGGCAGCTTCTAAAGCCCAAATATTATCCATTTATTTTACACCTCCATGTTGTCGATGTTTATTATAACAATATTTTCATACGGTTGCAAGCATAAAATGTAGAATTATATTCTTCTGGATACTTTATGTATCGTTTCACTGTAAAAGGCCTGAAAACTGCCTGAATCCAAGGCTGTTCTTATCTTTTCCATAAAAGAATTATAGAAATATAAATTATGCATGACAGCCAAACGCATCCCGAGCATTTCTTTGCTTTTTAACAGATGATGCACATACGCACGTGTATGATGTGTGCAAACAGGACAATCACAAGTTTCATCAATCGGATTTTCGTCCAACTCGTATTTTGCATTCATCAGATTACGGCAGCCTTCCATAGTAAATGCATGTCCGTGACGGGCATTACGGGTTGGCATAACACAGTCAAAGATATCAATGCCTCGAGAGACTGCCTCCAAAATATTGGCAGGTGTACCCACTCCCATCAAATAACGTGGTTTGCAAGCCGGCATTTCCGGTTCTACCGCTTCTATAATTCGATACATTTCTTCTGCCGTTTCTCCTACCGCCAAACCGCCGATTGCATAGCCGTCCAAATCCAGCTCTCGAATATCACACATATGCTGTTTTCTCAAATCTTCATAGGTGCTTCCTTGGTTAATGCCCCACAGCCATTGTTCTCGATTAATGGTATCCGCTTTGGCATTGAGGCGTTCCAATTCTTCCTTACAGCGATATAGCCAGCGCAATGTTCTGGCGCAGGATTGCTTTACATACTCATACGCAGCCGGATTTTCAATACACTCATCAAAAGCCATTGCAATGGTAGAGCCCAAATGAGACTGAATGCGCATGCTTTCTTCCGGACCCATAAAAATTTTTCGTCCGTCTATATGAGAAGCAAAGGTTACCCCTTCTTCTTTAATATTTCTCAGTTTTGCCAAAGAGAACACTTGAAAGCCGCCGCTGTCAGTTAAAATTGGACCTTGCCAGTTTGTAAACTTGTGCAATCCTCCCAATTGTTTGACAATCTCATCTCCTGGCCTTAAATGCAGGTGATACGTATTGCACAGCTGAACCTGACACTTTAGGTCTTTTAAATCCAAAGCAGAAACCGCACCCTTAATTGCACCGCAAGTAGCCACATTCATAAAGGCGGGTGTTTGCACCACTCCATGGGGAGTATGAATTTCACCTCTTCTGGCCTTTCCTTCTGTATTTATAATACGAATACGTTCCTTCATAAATCGTAAATCCTTTCTACATCCGTCTTCTATGCAGCAATTTCTTTAAGATGTTATTATAAAATACATTCAGAAAGAAAGCAATCTTTGTTTCATACAAAATTTATCGACTGTACAATTGATTGCCGATACCGTATCTATCCAGAATGAAGTATCATTACTGCAAACATTTTGTAAATAATTTAAGAATACATGACAAGCTGTGACGCATATGGTTTAAAACACACGGATGATTGAGGTGGTGAGAAGATGTTTATTGTATTAAAAAAGAAAATCATTATTGCAGTTGCGGCCTGTATTTTAACCATTATTGCAATTCCTGTAGCAATCCATTATACGAATAACGCTGCAGAAGCAGTACAGGCGTCAACATCGGCCAACACAAACTGGGGACTTAGTTTTCCAAAAGACGGCGGAACTCCTATAGGAAATGCATCTTCCGAGTTTTTGCAACAATACAACTCTTTTTATGTAGGAGATACATCAAAAAAAGAAGTATATATTACATTTGATGCAGGTTATGAAAACGGATATACTCCGGCAATTTTGGACACTTTAAAAAAGCATAATGTAAAAGCAACTTTCTTTGTAGTGGGCAATTACATAGAAACCAGTCCTGATTTGATTAATCGTATGGTGGAGGAAGGACACATTGTAGGAAACCATACGTACCACCACCCTGATATGTCAAAAATATCGGACATTACCTCGTTTCAAAAAGAGTTGGAGGATTTAGAGGCATTATATCAACAGACAACGGGACAAGAGATGCAAAAACTCTATCGTCCTCCCCAAGGAAAATTCAGTGAAAGCAATTTAAAGCAGGCCAGTGAATTGGGATATAAAACTGTGTTTTGGAGCCTGGCCTATGTAGATTGGTACGTAGATAACCAACCAACCCGAGAAGAAGCACTCGAAAAATTATTGCCGAGGGTTCACCCGGGAGCCGTTATTTTACTGCACAGTACTTCTAAAACAAATGCTGAAATTTTAGATGAATTCTTGACTACTTTAGAGGAGCAAGGGTACACATTTGGAACATTAAACGATATTGTATAATCTAACTCTCATATCGGGATATAAAAGCAAATAGACGGATATCTATGAAGATATCCGTCTATCTATTTTTCGGCCATCTCATCAATCAAAATGCCACATAACCTATATAACCGCCACCGTAAGGAACACCTCTGCACCTGCAGAGAAACGATGACCTGACCACCCGGGACCAGAGTATGATAGGATGACCCCTGCAAATACAGGGAAAACTTACCAGCTCCAATACGGTTCACCACCCTCAGGAGCATCCTTGCCATTGCAAGGATACAGCTCTTTTGTCAATATGCAGCGAAAGAGGAGCAATCACCAACCAACAAAAAGCCATAAGCTTTTCCAAATTGGGTATCTGTCCCATTGGAACATCCCTGCGCCTGCAAAAAATTTCTTTCTGTATGACAATGCACTTAAAAACAAGAAATTTTTACGCTGCAGGGAAATAGACAAAAAATCATACTATAAACAGAATATAGAATCATCTTTGATTGATATATACCTCTGAAAATGAGTAAAATCTTGACATGAATGAAAAATACTCCGACATTTTTTAGAAAAAACAACCTAGACAGATCTTTTACCACTATACAAGGAATACCCCTACATCAGCAGGGAAACCCAATCAGGACAACTCCTTTACCATAACACAAGGAACACCCCCTCAATGAAAGCAGCATACCGATCCTCTGACCCTGATATAAAATTTATCCCTGCATTACGGAAAACCTGATTATGATGTTGATGCCTAGATAGCATTAATTACACCATTCAGATATATCTTGGAACAAAAGCCTCATTTTCTGGAAAAATCTAATTGATTTATGGGAATGCCATAAGCAAGGCTCACCCCTGTTATTCCGGGAACTTGCACGGTCGATGACGTAAATTTCGTCAGTGGGAGGATCACCCCCGCACCTGCGGGGAAAACACGATTTCTATATACCAACACCCGTTATAATCAGGATCACCCCCGCACCTGCGGGGAAAACGCTTTGATGATGCGTGCTGGCTGCTCGACAAAGGGATCACCCCCGCACCTGCGGGGAAAACTATGTTATGTCCTCTCTGTAACGCTTATCAAGAGGATCACCCCCGCACCTGCGGGGAAAACATTTGTTTTTAATGGCATCGGTGCCAGAAGCTAGGATCACCCGCACTCTGCGGGGAAAAAACCATTACCGACAGCAAAAAGCGTTTGATTGATTAAGGATCACCCCCGCACCTGCGGGGAAAACAATCAAATCCGGATTGGATAAAACTGTTACCAGGGATCACCCCGCACCTGGGAAACGAGCTTTACCATAAAACATCTGGTTCTGGATCACCCCGCACCTGCGGGAAAACTTTTTCTCTTTATCCAGCAAAAACCGCAAGGGATCACCCCCGCACCTGCGGGGAAAACAAGTCCCGCTTTCGGCTATTTGAATTCCTTCCAGGATCACCCCCGCACCTGCGGGGAAAACTATTGCGAGTTTTTTTAAAGTCAATCCGGAATAGGATCACCCCCGCACCTGCGGGGAAAACACTGGTTAGGTGGGGGACACGTTGGCTTTCAAAGGATCACCCCCGCACCTGCGGGGAAAACTTATTTTGTGTATCGCCTGCAAACGCGGGGTGAGGATCACCCCCGCACCTGCGGGGAAAACAATTAAAATATATTTATGTTAATGAATGCAAAGGGATCACCCCCGCACCTGCGGGGAAAACCGATGAAAGGTATATGTAAAGCAAGCGTTATTGGGATCACCCCCGCACCTGCGGGGAAAACCCGACATACTCTTTTTTTAGTTCCTCCACATAAGGATCACCCCCGCACCTGCGGGGAAAACAAGCCAACGCTTCTAATATTTTTGATTTGCTCAGGATCACCCCCGCACCTGCGGGGAAAACTGCCCTTAGTAGGAGTTGCCGCTCCTCTGGGGCGGATCACCCCCGCACCTGCGGGGAAAACTGTGACCGCAGATGGATTGATACGCAAACCATGGGATCACCCCCGCACCTGCGGGGAAAACTGCACACAGAAAGCCGGCACCAACACAAGAAGTGGATCACCCCCGCACCTGCGGGGAAAACAAAGCTTCTTGTAAAACTTGAGAAAAGTTAATGGGATCACCCCCGCACCTGCGGGGAAAACTGGCCGCAGATGGGTCTATGACAACTCTGTCAAGGATCACCCCCGCACCTGCGGGGAAAACTGTCAAAACAAATGCAAGATTCTATTAAAGAGAGGATCACCCCCGCACCTGCGGGGAAAACACTATGAATTATGATTATAGATGGATTTTACGGGGATCACCCCCGCACCTGCGGGGAAAACAAGACTAGGATTTTCTGCCCAAGTATAGTCCCAGGATCACCCCCGCACCTGCGGGGAAAACGTGGGTAGCACCCGACTGTGGCGTTTTCCCCTGGGATCACCCCCGCACCTGCGGGGAAAACCCTTAGAGAGTATAGACGGCAACAAAAGCATGAGGATCACCCCCGCACCTGCGGGGAAAACTTAGCTATCTTCCTAATAAAGCACGCGCACAAAGGATCACCCCCGCACCTGCGGGGAAAACGTCGTGGGAAGTCACTTCCAGTTTAAACATCCAAGGATCACCCCCGCACCTGCGGGGAAAACCTTTAACAACTATGTTTTTTAATATACTTCTCGGGATCACCCCCGCACCTGCGGGGAAAACGTTAAAGATGTAAAATTTGTAGTACTAGGCGGAGGATCACCCCCGCACCTGCGGGGAAAACTACGTCTGATAAGGTACCACGAGCAAAACCGCAGGATCACCCCCGCACCTGCGGGGAAAACTAAGATAACCTGTCATTTTTATCTCCGAAAATTGGATCACCCCCGCACCTGCGGGGAAAACTCGTCCACTTCGCTATTGCGGTATATAATCGGAGGATCACCCCCGCACCTGCGGGGAAAACCTGGGCAAATCTTTTATGACCATTTGCACCAAAGGATCACCCCCGCACCTGCGGGGAAAACAGGCTGTGTACTTCCCGTAGGCTGCACAGTAGAGGATCACCCCCGCACCTGCGGGGAAAACATCGGGAAGCGGAAAAACAACTTCTATGCGAAAGGATCACCCCCGCACCTGCGGGGAAAACTATTAAAAATAAAGCCTTTTTGATATCTGTACAGGATCACCCCCGCACCTGCGGGGAAAACTGACTCATGTTATCGCTCCTTATAGTAAGTTAAGGATCACCCCCGCACCTGCGGGGAAAACACTAAAAAATGACGTAGATACGTTATGATGTTCACAACACACGCTACAATTCATTTAACTTTTTATAGATCCCATAAGTTAAGTAACAATCTGCCAGCGCTCTATGATGATTTGAAGTATCCAGAGAAAAATAACTTGCAATTGTATTTAGTTTATAATCCACCACATCAAATACTTTACGGCGAGCAAGAGTTAATGTATCAATACACGGATTATGAAACATAGATAATCCAACACGCTGACAAGCTGCATGTAAAAAACCAAAATCAAACGCTGCATTATGACATACAATACGTCTGTTTTCTGCAAAGGATATTAACTGTGACAGCGCTTGGTACAGAGGAACTCCTTGCTGCTGAAGCATTTCGTCCGTAATACCTGTAAGTTTTGATATATTCTCAGGCAACGATGTTTGACATTGTACTAACATACTAAGTTCCGCTTCCACTGCATCATGTACAATGCAAATCGCAGCAATCTCAATTATTTCATGTACAGCACAGGATAACCCAGTTGTCTCCAAATCTAACACAATATAGGAATCTTCTTTTAAGGTATATTTACGTGCCCGGTTTATCCTATCGACTTTTTGCATTTTTGCAGCCTTGCTGAAGCCCTTCTCAAGAACCATAGTCTGTGATTGTTTTCTTGCAGATGGCAACGGCCTACGCATTAGTTTCAAACCATCAAAATCTACAGGTTCCCACGTAGTATTGTGTACACGAAAATCCATCTGTTGTTCCCCCATAGTATGAAACACCATAGTTGCTCTACCTGCATGAAGATTTTCACAAATACGTTTCCAAAGTTCTTCCCTGACACGGGCACTTACCTGCCCAACATAAACGCCTGTATTGATTTCAATCAGCCATTTGGACAAGTCTCCCCGTACTTTGGGCGGACAATCTGACAATGTAATTACAATCATGTAGATTCCTCTTCCTGAAAACCATAAGAAATTCCGTTAGGAACCGTTCCTTTTTTGTCATCCCATAAATAAACAATTTCTGTAGTAATTTCTTCTGCAATCCATTCATCATCGGAAAAAAGAATATGAATATCACGAACCATTCTTTCCAAAATATGAGCAGATACCATGGCATCCCTTACCCTCCGCCGTGTTGCAGACGGTAAATCATCCGGCTGCTGTGCTGCCATTTCAAATGCAACGGGAATGGTAACTTCGGCTTTGTAAAGATCTGCGATGTCATAAACGAAAGAACACTCATGCCCTACATGCATAAATCCCAATCCCGCAGAGCATCCCAGTGCGGTAATCACAGCATGAGCCAAACCGTATAGGCATGCATGTCCTGCGGAAAGCGCTTGATTAACAGCGTCACCCGAAGAAAAATCTTCCGGGTCATAGGTACGTCCGTTCCACGGAACATTCCATTCACGGGAAGCTTTGCGGTAAACAGAACGTACGCGGCTTCCTTCCGTCCTCCTCAGCTGCTGCATGGTCAAGTGCGATACATCTTCATTGGGAAAGCGCATTTGATACATCTTTCTGACCACTGCCAAATGCAGCCGTTGATTGCTCACCAATTCTGCCTGACGAATTAACAATTTGGAACGATGTAACGGTCGTCCGCTTGCGTAATACCGCACGCCGTGTTCACCTACCCAAATAACGCTTACTCCCGCATCGCCAATTAGTTCCATAGCACGATGTGTAATCAAAGTCCCGGGGCCCAACAGCAGTACAGAAATCGACGCAGCGGGAACATACACAATGCCACGTTCATCTCTTACCGTAATTGCACTGTCTTCTCGATTAAGCTGACAATGCTCCAAATACAAAAAGGTCATTCGATTGCCGATTTGGGGCAAAGCCTGCAAGTCGGGACGAACCATACCTGATACTTTTTTACCTTTCATTGGAAGCTACCTTTGCTACTGTCAGTAAACCCATACCGTAAGCTTTGCCGCGTCCGATTCCTTCCGTCAACGCTTTACAAAATAGTTCTGTGTCCGTAACCGTTAATACACCTTCATATGTAACGGCCAATAACCGAACCTTTGTTTCTTGAGAAGGATTTTTGCGAAAAATATGCCATTGACTGTGAACAACCGTAAAATCCTCTTCGTTTAACGAAAAACCGTTGTGAGCCGCACGGGTCTGCAGCCATTCTTTTTGATGAGGCACAGAGACATGAGCATGTACTTTTCCTCTCTTTCCCGGTTCGGACACACAGCTTTTTGTGGGATTGGCCACCAAACGGAAATGCCAAACACTGGCGGGAGTTATTCTTTCCAGCAAAGGAGTATACAATTTTGTTTCCCATGGGCAGTCGGCGCCCAACATACCAAATTGTGCAGCGGCCGCAGATAAATCAGGTTTATCGGGACTGAGCAACATCAGATAAAGCTGATGATTCAGATGGTCGATACGCCATAAATTACGCTTGCGTTCTCCCCCAAAGCACCGCTCTACCGTTCCGTGGAAAATATGCGGAGAAGCCAACGCTTTTGCCGTATTGGGATTGGATTCATTCAAGCGCATTCTTGTCAAATACATAGACTCACCTCAATTCTTTCATCGGATCATGTTCGGTATGAAACCGTTCCTCTGCGTTTTGAAAGGTAATGTGAAAAGGCTTATGCTCCTTCACCATGCGATATCCATACTTTCGGAACATCGGATTAAACGATTCGGGCAAATCTTTCTGATAAACAGGATATGCCTCCTGTTTCAATGCGTCAGTTACAATTCGCATGGTGTAAGAATCCTGTTTACGTTTGATACGCTCCTGCTCCCATTTTGAAACTTGCCACGGTTCTTCTTGCAAAGCTGTAAGCAAATCCGTTTGTCGTATTCCCAGTGATAACGGTAAGGTTGGAGGACAAGAGCGTCTTCCCAGAAACAACGGGAAAACAGGTGCCTGCAAAGCCTCATCCAACATTTTTAAAAAGTTTTCATCCTGACTTTCCAAACCAACCAGAAAAATAGCATCTGCAAGATAATATCTTGTTGTTACATAAGAGGTCTTTTTATCTTTCAGTACCATGTGAAAGTCCTTTAGCAGCTCTCCTTCTTTGTCGCTTCTGATACCAAATTTCAATGCGGCTAAATCATCCAACGATTCATCTCTGCGCCGTCCCAATGCAGCAGCCAACAGCCCAACCACTCCGCTTTTGGACGGTTCTCGTTCTGTTTTACGAATATCAAATTTGGAATTGATACCCCAAGCCTGCAAAGGAGCCGCTAATCTCAATAACAGCGTACTCATATGGATTCACCGTCACCTGCGATATATTCGGCTACACGGTCCTCCAAGACATCCAACATTTGCTGCAATGGCATCATTTCTGCAATTTCTTTAAATGCTTCTGCTGTTCCGATTCCAAATGCTGCTTCCGGCTCATTTGCAAAATTCTGATAAACCTGTTTCACATAGGAAACAAATTGTTTCTCAGACTCTGCAAGATAACCGTTTGAACCGGCAATTACAGGTTTCTCAAATGCGCCCGCACAGTTAATGGGCTGGTCACGGCGAACCGTCACATACACAGCATCCGGCAAAGTACGGTTTGCAAATGAGTTTTGTTTTCCTGTAGGCATAGATAACAAAAAGGCCTGGGCAAAACCGCGAACAGCCATAGGAGTGTCTTTCCCTAAATGACAGTTTAATTCCGCAACATTGACCGTAGCATAACGGTATAACGTAGAAGAGTTAAACTCTGTTGTGCCAAGATGACCTGCACCGTCGTTATCTTCGGGAGCTCTGTCATCCACAGCTGTAAAAAAATCATATTCATTTTGGATTTTGTGAGTAGAAATACTGTGCGCCACTTGTGCGGCAGCATCGTAGTTCAAGGAAGGGTCACTGGCAACCATACGGCCGAACAAAGCAATATCAATGGCTGGAAATTCTTTTAATGCATTTTTATAAAGAGATTTCTCTTTTTCTTCCGAAACCGCCAGTTGAGCAAGCGCCTCTGCCTGTGAATCGCTGATAAAAAACAATGCGTCCGTGACTGTATCATTGTCTTTCAGCTTTAATCCTGCTAATTTTAAAGCTTCTGCAGCTAACTTTCCTGCTTTTTTCTCATCGACATCAGGATTATGTTGCAGAATTTTGGAAGCAATCATATCTACCACACGTTTTGTACGTGTTCCAACGTCTTTTTTCTCAAAAATGTCAGAAAACATAGCACGCATAGCATGTTTCCACGATTGACTGGAAACCCTTGCTCTGGTAGCCCCGCCGTATACGGCTGTTTTTGGACTTCCCGTATCATCGCGGTTGACACAACTGGGTGGTACGGTTTGCAGTACGTGTATATCTACGTAAAAATTTTTCTTATTCATTTGAATCTTCCTTTCCTGTTTCTGTTGTTTTTCTTCTATAGAAATCCTGTCCCCATCTTAATCGAACCTGGGACCTGTAATCCTCGTTTTGATACAAGTATAAATCTTTGGCCAACTCGGGATAATCCAAAGGAATTCCCTCTGAACGAAGCAGCTGTATCATCCCTCTGAGGTGGTGGGCAAGTTCTTGTATATCGGCAGAAGTTGCCAATACATTAAATCGCCTTTGAATGCGTGTTTTATCATCTTCACCATGTATCAAACAAGCCACTGCCTTTCCCAGACCGTTTTCTTGCCGATACATAGATTCCTTCTGCAAATCTTTGCCCTGTTGATGAAGCGCAAACAACGTCAGTGCAATATAAACAGCCCATTGTGCATGGGTTGGCACACCGCTTCTGCTTAACATTTCTTCGGGTAAATCCTGTAAAAACAGTTCCCAAAGCTCCGGAATATCTCCCGGGGTTGTCCCGATTCCCCTGCGTAAATTTGCCAAAGATGCCTTTACAGCTCCGTCTGAAGACGAATTTACAATACGCTTTAACCGATATTCCACAAAATGACCTACATTTTGCGTTTTACTGGACATTCTCATTCCTCCTATTTCAATGATTCCTTCAGATAATATGAAAATTTATTGTATACTTCAGGCGCACAATAATGATTTGTCAGTTCTTTTCCTTTGATTTTTTCTGTCACCATTCTGCCAACAAAAGCGGCTGTTCCCGCATTTTCTACCAATTCTTCTCCCAAAGCAGCGGCAGTTTTCCAAACATAAGTGAGCCATTGAGATTGCAGATGATTTCTTTCCTCTACAGTTTGACTGGGGTCCAATACGGACAGCCATTTGCGAAAAGGAAGATCCAAACGGTGATAAAACTCTTCTTTTGCACGGTAGCTTGCGGCATCTCCTTCATCGCCACCTGCGGATTTTACCAAATCTCTGGCCAATCTGCCGACAATATTCGCTATTTGGTCACATCGTTGAATTTCATCTAATGCAAGCTGTTTCCAAGTTTCTCCTGCCTCTGTTAACAGCTCCGCATAAAATGTAAGAGAATCGCTGAATTCA
>SCPN01000253.1_pt1 | contig 109092 bp, 97 predicted proteins | sample 6106831 | NCBI WGS metagenome assembly SCPN01 (sample SAMN10720447, study PRJNA508395) | human gut metagenome | isolation source: Participant 1, 0 month | reverse complement strand
ATCCCCAAACATAGTCACCCGCCATCAAAGGAGTAACCATCAAAGATCGAATACCTTGAGCTGCAAGTATCTGGTATTCATCGACTGCTTTTTCTGGTAATTGTTCCAGTGTATTCAAGATAATGGGTTTACCAGCCAATATCTGTTCACTCCACCATCTCGATTGACTGATAGGTATACCTTGTAAAGCCTCTTTTTCTGCCGATACCCCTTCGGAAACTACTTCATAAGTACAACTATGATGGGTCTGGCTTTCGTCATATTCGAAAATATAAACACGCCCTTCTCTGTTATAAAGATTCAGAATCTCCTTTAAAATATCTGTTATACAAGAATCGACTTCTTCATCACGGAGAAAACGGAGCAACGATTGCGATACAAAATTCTGACGGTGGAGCAGGTCATTCACACGTCTCAATGCATCCCTTTGATCTTCTTCCTTGGGAGCCTCAACGCGCTGGATTATTCCGAAGGACTTATCACCTCCATCAACACCTGTACCCTTCTCACGAAAAGCCAGACGGGTATGCAACCAGACCTCGCCATATTTTGAATGAATAGGGAAAGTTTGTTCATAAAAGTCCTTATGGATAGAAGAATTTGCCCGGAACTCCTGGGCAATCTGCTTGCGATAATCTTCACGTATCAGGTTCAGAAAATCCGAAGTAGAGATGGTGTCGCCGTCCAATCCCAAAAGATCAGAAAGATAATCGGAACATAAATAATATCCTGCCGTTAAATCTACTTCCCACCACCCGATTTGTGCAAGAGAAGCCATTTTTTTGTATCGCTCGTTGTCTGTCTGCATATTTTGTATTATTGTAAGACAATAGGTTGACAAATATACAAAAAAGGTAATCACTCATACCATAAAGGAGCAAATAAAAAAGCTAAAAGAAGATTACGAAAATAAATAAATAGAATATGGGAGAATCTGTTTGTTACAAATTCTCCCATACCTCCTATTGAAAAATACGGACTCCGCTAACCTATATCTTATTATAATGAGGAAATATTATATCCAGTCCAAGTAAACAGGGATGCATCTGCACCAGTATTCGTAGTCGGCTCGGTAAATGTATTCAATGTACCGTTCAGCTTATTCTTAAAGTTCAATGTATGGGTGACACTGATGCTGGAAGACGCACTTCCTGCCCCTTTACTGTCATTCATATCAATCAAATCGATTGTACCGCCGGAACCTTTGACAAGAGCATTGGTGATCGTAGTTTTTGCTCCACGACGGATTTTAATCACGTCTTGCATACGGTCTGCATTATCCGTTGTATTGGCAGCATTATTTACGATTGTCATATTTTCAACCGCAAAGTCTGACTGACGTAAATGATCCGGATAAATGCCATCCAAGTTACCATCTGCTTCAATGCCGCGCGGATCTGCTTCCGTACTGGTATAACCGCTTTCCCAAACGCCATAGCAGTTTTTCAATTTACCGGAATATCCTTGAGTGAAGTCGAACATATCATCATCCGGGTTCACAGCCAACAGGTTGGTTACATTCACCGTACCGCCAAAGAATTCGATGGCATCATCCGCGCTCTCAAGAATGTAGATATTCTCGATCTTGGTACCGTTTCCAACACCGTTCAGTGTCAATCCGTTGTGCTCGATATCGGCAGTAGAGCGGGCACCGGCATAGCAGATTTTCACATAAGTCAGTGAACCGGAATTGTCATTATCGACATTACCACCGTATTTATAGTTGTTGTCGATTTCCGTCAGACCTGTATCACTCTTATTGGCGTTCGAACCGGAAATCGGAGCTTTACCATTGATAATAATTCCTCCCCAATAGCCGGATGTAGGGGTTGTTGAATTGGCAGTGAAAACAATCGGTTTATCAGCTGTACCGTCAGCATAAAGTTTACCGCCTTGTGCTACCAGCAGATAACTGCTGAAACCTTCGCGAGCCTTAATCGTTGTTCCGGCAGGGATATTCAGACGGCCTCCATTTTCAATGACTACCGTTCCATTCAGAATATATTCCTTAGCTTCCAGTGTCTGTTCTCCGGTCAGCGTGCCGGACAGGATATTTTCGCCCACAACAATAGAGCTACCGGTCCCACCGTTGTTTCCACCATCTCCGTTACCATCACCGTCTCCGTCACTATCACTGCTACATGCAGTCAATGTAAGTGCTGTTGCCATAACAGCAAACGTCATAAAGTTCACAAACAATCTTTTCATTTTGCTTTCATTATTAGTTAATAATCTTATTTCATCACCCGGTTTAGAATGTACACGACACTCCCAGGCTTATATTTATTCCTTTCTTATAATCATTCAATATCACCTTTTCCCCGTTTTCGTTCGCTTTGCGGCTTAACTTAGAAGAGGGATTCAACAAGTTGCGGGCTTTCAGGTTAAGTGAAAGATGCTTGTTCAGTTTGGCTTGGGACACAAAATCCAGTGTCAGTACTCCCTGCTCCATCATATCCTGATACCCCTGTGTACCAATGGTATATATCTTATCACTCACATAATTAAGTACCAATGTATTGACAAAACTGCGTTCTCCTTTCGTGAAGTTATGCGAGAGGTCGAAATTGACAATCCACGGTGCAGCTCCTTCCAGTTGCGAGCCGGTGGTAACCGTTGCCAAAGGCATTTTTGCATTCGTGTAGATATAAGAGCCATTCAATCCCAAAGAGAGTTTATTCATTCCGTGCGCAGCATTACTCACCGGACGGACAAACAGATTCTTACGTATTTCTACTTCCACTCCTGCCACGGTTGCCTTATCCGCTATATTCTCATAAGAAAGATAACCTCCGGCGCTTGCCACTTCGATGCGGGATATCGGATTCTTAATCAATTTATAGAAAGCTGTGAAAGAAACCAACTCGGTCGGAGTGGGATTAAAGTCCCACTTCAGATCAAGGTTATAATGATCCGAAGGTTTCAGATTGGGGTTACCCTGACTGTTGAAGTTCACGCCGACATAACGGTAAGGAGATATTTCCTTTGCCTGCGGAAGCGTATATGTTTTACTAGCTCCCAGACGAAGCGAGTTTTTATCATTCAGATTGTATTTGAGATTCAAGCTGGGCAGGAAATAATCTTTTTGGATGGTATTGTTTCCTTTAGAGCCTCCACGATTCACATTGTAATCCACTTCAATATCTACCTTGTCGTATTTCATTCCCAGATTCACAATCCAACGGGGAGTAAACTGGTAGGTAGCCTCGGCATAAGCGGAATGGATATTCTTTTTCACGATATATTCATCTAAGTTCTTTTGTATCTTGAACCAGTCGGAAGCAAAGTTTTCCTGATTATAATAATCGTCAAGCGAGAAGTCATCCAAAGAAGGGAGGGTAGAAACATGTCCTACGGTCAGGTTATATTCCGTAGCTTTGAAGTTATCATCTACGAATCGGCCTGTATATCCGAAACGGACATTCGAAATCTCTTCTATATTATCTTTCAGACGATAGACCAAGCCTGCTTTTACATTCAAGTCGTCTTCATCTAAAGTTGAGAAATAGCGCTGTTGTGAGTTGCCCCTTAGCAACGTATAGCCGTCTTCCGCTTTAGTCAGGTTATTGATACGACGATCCGGTTCATAGCCTTTCACCATATTATAGGAAGCACCTGCATCGAGACTTAATGATTTGGTTAATCCCCAGTTAGTCATCAATTGGTTAACGATCAGCATATTGTCATTTGTTTGTTGGCGACGGGTGAATCCGAGGTTTTCATAGTCGTCACTAAAAATCGAGTTCTTACCGTTGTAATCGCCCACCGACTGGGTATTGGCATGAATCATCATCAAATTATAACTGATGTGATGACGGTTCTGCATATCGAAATCCACATTGGCAAGTGCCAGTTGACTGATATTCTCCGCATACTTCTTTCCATTCATATCTTTATATACCGTACCGCTGGTAGTTGTATTACGTATGATTTCATCCGTATACTGATAGTCCGTCGTATGTCCGGCAGTCAGGAAGAAAGAAAGCGGATTTTTGTCTTTTCCGACATAGAATCGTTTACCTCCGGAAATACTGTAACTCCGGTTGACTTGAAAATGTTGCGCGGAAGGGTCTAACTTATTTCTGAAGTTCCATGAGTTTTCATCGGCAGGTTCGGTGCGATTGGCAAAGCCCATGAAGTTCACTCCATCCTGTTTCAGAAAATCGGCTGCTACCGTTTGTGTATTCAAGCCACCGGAAATGCCGAATCCCAGGCTACCACTACCAATCAGTTCTTTGGATACGATATCAATAGTTGCCCCTCCGACATCGCTGCTGCCTCCCGCATTGAATGCTTTATTTACACCTACCGACTGAATAATGTCCGTACCGAAGAAATCAAGAGAGATATTCTTATATTCCGGGTCTTCGGAAGGAAGAGCAAATCCATTAAAAGTAGTTGCATTGTACCGGTCACCCAATCCACGGACAAAGACATTTTTCACTCCGTCTTGTTTAGACACTCCGGCAACTTTCGTCACAGCACCTTCTGCATCCGAAACACCCTTGCGGGAAAGCTCCCTGACACCAACAGATTGTACGGCAATGACTGCTTTTTGCTGTTCGAGCAACAGCATATTCTCATTTTCCCTATTCTTCTTAGCTACAACCACCACATCGGCAAGTTCCTGTGCATCGGTTTCCAACTCCAGATTCAGTATTACCAGTTTTCCATTCTCCACACGCACTTTACGGCGCACTTCGGTTTTATAGCCTACATATTTAATCTCAATATCATACATACCTTCCAGAACGCCCATGCTGTTCAATTCGAAATTACCCTCCATATCGGTCACTGCTCCGGCTTGAGTTCCGAGCAAACGTATCGTAGCTCCTATCAAAGGTTCCTTGGATAGTTTGTCTTTCACAGCTCCTTTAATCTTGATATTGGCAGCCAATGCAGGAAGTACACACAACAGGCAAAAGAAGGCCGCCACTGAAAATCGGATAAGAAATAGTTTTTTCATCTAACTTTGCTCTACGTTTTAATTACGTCGGCAAAGATAGAGGGTGAGCATTACAACTATAAGACGAAATAAATACAATCTATTGAAAGAGTCATTGCAAGATGATGACAAGCTGTTACAAACGTATTATCAATCAGTTACACTATTAGTTTAACTTGTTTATAAGCAAATTTAAGACCGGAACTTCACTATTTTATCTCTCATTATGCATAAAATTAATCGGCTGACAGTTGTGAGAAGGTGAAAATTTTGGCTGATAGTGTATTTCCACCCGCTTGTCGTCAAAGATATGTTTCATCGCTTTTCAATGCATTACGCAAAGAAACACCGATAGCTCCTTTCCCACTAAGTATATATCCAACGTTGGACTTTCTTAAAAAAAGAACAGGCATAATTGACTTGAAACTAAATATCATTATCTTTGTGAATGTTTCACGCTAAAAACAGATATGCGTCATGGAAGAGAATTTCAGAAGATATCCGATAGGAATACAGAACTTTGAAGATTTACGCAATAATGATTGTGTCTATGTTGATAAAACAGAATTGATTTATCGTTTGACTCATACAAATAAAGTCTATTTTCTAAGTCGTCCCCGACGCTTTGGGAAAAGTTTGCTGGTTTCTACACTAGAAGCTTATTTCTTGGGAAAAAAAGAACTGTTTCAAGGCTTGGCTATGGAGACTCTGGAAAAGGATTGGACGGTCTACCCGGTACTACACTTTGATTTTAGTGTGAGTAAATATATAACCGCTGATATGCTGTCAGCCGTTATTAACCGCCAATTGCTTTTATGGGAGAAAATTTATCAACGGGAAGAAGGAGAAACGACTTTCAGTTTACGTTTTGAAGGAATTATTCGTCGTGCTTACAAACAGACGGGTAAACAGGTGGTGGTATTAATAGATGAGTATGACTCACCAATGCTGGACAGCAATCATAATGATGAAGTTCAAAAGGAAATACGTAATATCATGCGGGATTTCTTTAGTCCACTGAAAGCCCAGGGACAGTATCTTCGCTTCTTATTATTGACAGGTATCAGCAAATTCAGCCAAATGAGTATCTTCAGCGAGTTGAATAACTTGCAGAATATCAGCATGAGGGATGATTACAGTGCTATCTGTGGCATCACCGAACAAGAGTTGCGCACGCAGCTACAAATTGATATTGAACAAATGGCCCAAGCCAACAAGGAAACATACGAGGAAGCCTGTGTACATTTGAAACAACAATATGACGGCTATCATTTCAGTGAGAACAGTGAAGATATTTATAATCCATTCAGTTTGTTCAATGCATTCGCACAGAAGAAGTATGCCAATTTTTGGTTTTCGACCGGTACTCCCACTTTCCTGATAGATATTCTGCAAGAAAGCGATTTTGATATCCGGGAACTGGATAACACGACCGCCACCGCCGAACAGTTTGATGCGCCCAGCAATAGAATCACCGATCCTCTTCCGGTGCTCTACCAAAGCGGTTATCTCACAATTAAGGGATATGATCCGGATTTCCAACTGTATACACTGGCTTATCCCAACAAAGAAGTAAGAAAAGGATTTATCGAATCGCTAATGCCCGCTTATGTGCATCTGCCTGCACGAGAGAATACATTTTATGTAGTGTCCTTTATTAAAGACTTGCGTATCGGTCATTTAGAGGAATGTCTGGAAAGACTGAAATCTTTCTTTGCGTCTATCCCGAATAAACTGAACAACAAGGAAGAGAAACATTACCAAACTATCTTTTATCTGTTTTTCCGGCTGATGGGACAGTATATAGATGTGGAAGTGGATACAGCCATTGGAAGAGCAGATGCGGTTGTGAAACTTCAAGATACCATCTATGTTTTTGAATTTAAGGTAGATGGTACACCCGAAGAAGCATTAACGCAGATTAACAGCAAAGGGTATGCTATTCCGTATCAGGCGGATCACAGGAAAACAGTTAAAGTAGGTGTAAACTTTGACAGTGCCACACGAACGATTGGTGAGTGGAAGATAGAACTCGGGAGTTAATCACCGAGTTCATAAAAGAGAATGCGCTAAATCAATTTCTTTTTCTTCCGGTAGTTCTCACGAAACTCTTTAGGCGAACAACTCTTTTTCTTCTTGAAGATCCGGTTGAAATTGGAAAGGTTATTAAAACCGCACTCATAACAAATCTCGGCGATAGACATCGTAGAATCTACCAGCAACCGGGAAGCAAAGCCCAGCCGAATATCAATGATATAATCAGAAAGATTCTTGCCTGTACGCAGTTTGAAAAAGCGGCTGAATGACACATCCGTCATCCCCACCATATCGGCCAACTGCCCCAGGCGTATTTCTTCCTGATAATGTGTATTGATGTACTCCTGCACTTTCTGCACACGCCGGCTGTCCGAATGAATATCTATCTTGGCAAAAGACGAACTGGACAAGGTACGCGCTTCTTCTTCAAAGAGAGAAAGTTCATACAGGATCGTCATAAACTTAATGACCGCATAGAATCCCTGTTTTTCGGAGGCAAGCGTATCCAGCAACGGATATATTTTGAGTATGGCAGACATCGGGAAACAAAGCCCTTTTTGTGCTTTATCCAGCATCCGGCGGATAGAGTCGAACTGATTCTTATTGATAAAGCTCTTGAAGAAAAGATCGGAAGAAAACTGAATCGTAATCTCCCGTATCTCTTTCGAATGGCAGTCGTTCTGTTCCCAGACGTGCTCCAAGTCTTTTCCTGTTATCAATACCAAATCATAATCACCTATCACTTCGGAAGAGTCTCCCACAATCCGCCTTACTCCGGCAGCCTTTTCAGTGAAGTTCAATTCAAACTCGGAGTGGTTGTGTATAGGATAAGTGAATTCCGTTTTATAACGCTCCGCAATGTAAAAGCAATCCTTTTGATAAGTGATTTCAATAATGTTGATAATAGTTTATAGATTTTACGATATCTACGGATATTTTTACTGTTTCATCCACATAGTCTTTCCAAGGTTTGTATCTTCCAGGTATTTTGCCAACATGTTAGCGTACAGAAATGCACACATGGTCTTTATTTTATATTTTGATAGGAACGGTATTTTACACGACGTCCGCCGGATTCCTGCATTCCCTGCCAGTTTTGGAAAGAATCACTAATCAATAGATAAGGAGGAATGGTGGTGATGGTATTATCGAAGTTACGTATTTTTACGGTATTCAATGTTACTTCTATCACCGTACCGTCCGCACCGTATTTCGGCATCGTGATCCAATCGCCCACCTTCAGCATATTATTGGCGGAAAGCTGGATACCGGAGACAAATCCCATGATACTGTCCTTGAAAACCAACATCAGAACCGCAGCGGAAGCTCCCAATCCGGTCAGCAACACTACCGGACTTTGCTTTATCAGAATACTGATAATGATGATAGCTCCTATAAAGAAGAGAATGACTTGCGCTGTCTGCAAAAGCCCCTTCAAAGGTTTGTCTTTATATTGTTCACGCGCGCTATATACCAGATACACAGCCGTGAACAAAGCACTGGCGAAGCGAAGAAAGACTGCAAGAATATAAATCATGCAAAGTCTTCGAAGAAAATCAAGCAAAGCAGAGTCTGCATGTTCGGGAAAAGCAATAGGAATAGATATATAAATCAATATAGGCGCCACCATCCTGCTGATGTTCACCATTACTTTATCATTAAATACAATATCATCCCAAGTAGCTTTTGTCTGTCTCACCAATTTAGCCACGGTACGCAGAATAATCTTGCGGCAAATCAGATTGGCCAGTAATGCTATTCCAATAATAAACAATAAGATGATAAAGTTATCAATCTTATCAGCCATAGCTTCATCCACTCCCATCGAGAGCAAAGCATGATTCACCTCTTGCATCACTACATTACCTGCTTCTTCCGGTTGCCCGTTTGCCAATGCCACACTCACTGTATCAACCACTTCTTTTACTTCTTTCATAAGCAATCGTCTCTCTCTTTTTTAGTTTTTCTTTTATTTATGATCTCTGTTTCTTTTCTTCTTTATTCTTTCCTTCTTCCAAATATTCACTGATATCCTGCCGTAGCCAATCATAATGGAAGAGTCTTTTGTAGGCTACATTCTTCTTGAGCATGATTTCTACGTTCACCTGGCTGTTCTGATAACAAGTCAGTTCGTTTCTGAATTGCTCATTGTGTTCGGCCAGCCGCTTGATTTCCTGTTCCCGTTCACGACGCAATACGGTGCAGACTGGAATCAGTAGTTTCATTACCACATTATCCATCACATGGTGTCCCTGCATATACAAGTAAGTAGTTTCCGGCACCAAGCCCAGCTCTTTAAATTCAGTCCGCAATCCATTCACCTGATTGATGTTATGGGGGAATTTCTTTTTCAACTCTGCCAACTTCTGATTAACCCGTTGTTGAAGGGATTCCAAGCTCTTTTCCGGATGCCGGAGATTAATCTCGCGCAAAGAAGTATAAGTATGGAAATCGTACATAGGGGAAAGTATAAGTATCCCGTTGGCGATAGAACCATACGTTCCAGAGGAAAAGCGGATACACAATTTCGGAGTACTTCTTCAGGTAGAAGTTGAAATCTAAAATGGAACGGTCATTCAACGTAGCCTGCACACATACTTCGTGAAGGCTTTCGGCAAAACAATGATAGTTTTCAATAGCATAGGTATAAGTTTGGAAAATATACCTGTTCCGGTTGATTTTACGGGAGGTATTGGTAGCTCCCTGCAACAGGAAGTCATAGTCACTGTCCACACAGGCAATCAGACTTCTCCCCAATTCGGCTGTATTCAGCGTGTTCATGAGTACCATCTTTTTCCTTTTGCCGGAGGTGGCCGAAGGAAGCATCACTTGGAAATAGTGTTCGTCGTCTTCAAACTCTTCAAGCAATGTGCGCCAGAAAGCGATGTCGTCATAGCTTTCTACGTAAGCGATGATACGTCGGCGGGCTTTCTTCGGATAAAGCTTATGGGCGGCATTGAAATAAGAAGAAGTCAGATTATCTCGTAGTGAAGTTGCCATTTGTTCTATTACAGGTTACGAATTACAAATTACAGTTGGAAGAATCCTTGTCGAGCTTGTGCCCTACGGTGGTAGATATATCGCTTACTTCTGTCACGGCATCCAGCCAGCCTTCCATAATGACGGCAGGCGAATGGGTAGTCAGGATAATCTGCACATTCGGATTCAGTTCACGTATCATAGCAATCAGTTTCTGCTGCCATTCTATATGAAGGGAGGCTTCCGGTTCATCCATAAACAATACACAATGGCTGTTGTCCTGCACGAGTACGGTCAGTAGGATAACCAGCATTTGCTTTTCACCGGACGACAGTTTATAAGGGAATAATAGTTCGCCATCCTGATAGAAAGCGATATCGTTCCGTTTCCTGTCTATCTTTTTGCGTGTATAGCTAAATAGTTCGTCAATCATATCCTGAAAACGACGTTTGGCTACAGATAATGTAGCTGCTTTACGACGCTCTTCTTCATCAATACTGGAAAGCATTTCAATCATCTTATTACCAATGTTGACCTGATAATCGAGGTAACGGCGTTGCAAGAGATAAAGCTGCCAGTCCAGTTCAGACTTTACATTCTTGTCGGCCATGCGGGCTGTGAAGTCACCCATAATCAGGGGACGGTCGTAGCTCCGGATGACGTCATAAGGAATATAGGTTGCACGGGATTGTCGAAAAAGAGACGCACACCGTTCTTCTCGTCACTTTTCATTTCACCGGAAAGTTCTTCGAGGTATCCCACCGAACGGTTCAGAATGGTAGTCTTCCCCACTCCGTTGATGCCGGAGAGGATGTTCACATCGGGACGCAAATCCCATCCTATATTAAAGCGTTCCCATAGTCCGTGTATCTCGATACGACGGATATAATTGGCTTGTTGTTCCATAATATTCAAGTTTAATCAAGGCAAATATAAACAAATCATACGATAAAAGACTACCTTTGCAACCGTTTTCTCTATTTGATTGTTAATGATATCAGAGATATGGTAAAATAAATAGTATCAACATGGACAAAAGTAAGAACCTGTATGGTCATTTGTTTGCGCTTACAGCAAACGTTATGTGGGGATTAATGTCTCCCATCGGTAAGTCGGCTCTTCAAGAGTTTTCCCCGATTTCTGTTACTACATTCCGCATGGTAGGGGCAGCAGCCGCTTTCTGGATCCTTTCTATATTTTGCAAACAGGAACATGTGAACCATCAGGATATGCTGAAAATCTTCTTTGCTTCACTGTTTGCGCTAGTATTCAATCAAGGAGTGTTCATCTTCGGGCTTTCTATGACTTCTCCTATTGATGCTTCTATCGTAACTACCACTCTACCGATTGTAACAATGGTTGTAGCAGCTATCTATTTAAAAGAACCGGTGACAAATAAAAAAGTACTGGGAATTTTTATAGGTGCTATGGGAGCGCTCATTCTCATTATGAGTAGCCAGGCAGGAAGCAACGGAAATGGAAGCCTGATTGGTGACTTGCTTTGTCTCGTTGCACAAATCAGTTTCTCCATATACCTGACTGTATTCAAAGGATTGTCTCAACGATATTCGGCAGTAACGATTAATAAATGGATGTTCATATATGCTTCAATGTGTTACATTCCGTTCTCCTATTATGATATTTCTACGATTCAATGGACTTCTGTTTCCACTGTCGCCATTCTACAGGTACTTTATGTCGTATTAGGAGGTAGTTTCCTCGCGTATCTCTGCATTATGACTGCCCAGAGGCTGCTCCGTCCTACGGTAGTCAGTATGTACAATTATATGCAACCGATCGTGGCTACGATTGCAGCAATCGCGATGGGTATCGGAAGTTTCGGCTGGGAGAAAGGGATCGCTATCGCACTTGTATTCCTGGGAGTATATATTGTGACTCAAAGTAAATCGAGAGCTGATCTTGAAAAAGCAGAAAAGCCTCATTTCAAATCCTCAAAATAAGTATCGAGCAGACTTCTTGCAGCTATAAACGAAGTCAGGTTGCCTTTCAATACCTGCTGTTCTTTTTCTAAGAGCATCGCTTCAATCTTCGGATTATGATAAAAGCTGTCACGAAGTTGTTCATTGATGCTTTCATACATCCAGTATTTACTTTGTTCGTTGCGGCGATATTCAAAATAGCCGTTTTCTTTCACGAAGTCAATGTATTCGTAAATCATATCCCAGACCTCCTTCACTCCCAGGTTATAAAAACCGGAGTAAGTCAATACTTTGGGAATCCATCCGGATTCAGGCGCAGGAAACAGATGTAATGCATTACGGAATTGAGTGGCAGCCAACTTGGCACGTTCCAGATTATCTCCATCGGCCTTATTGATAACGATACCATCCGCCATCTCCATAATACCACGCTTAATCCCTTGCAGTTCATCGCCCGTACCGGACAACTGAATCAACAGGAAGAAATCAACCATCGAGTGAACAGCCGTTTCGCTCTGTCCCACTCCTACGGTCTCCACAAAAATCTTATCGAATCCGGCAGCTTCACAAAGAATAATCGTCTCACGTGTTTTGCGTGCCACTCCTCCCAAAGAACCAGCTGACGGACTAGGGCGGATGAACGATTTAGGATGTACGGAAAGCTGCTCCATACGGGTTTTATCTCCTAAGATACTGCCTTTACTACGCTCACTACTAGGGTCGATGGCCAATACCGCCAGTTTGCCTCCCTTTTCGAGCACGTGCAGACCGAATACATCTATGGATGTACTCTTTCCCGCACCGGGAACGCCGCTGATACCAATCCGGATCGAATTACCGGAAAATGGCAGACACTTCTCTATGATTTCCTGTGAGACAGCCTGATGTTCAGGCTTTACGCTTTCCACCAATGTCACAGCCTGACTCAATATGGTGACATCACCTTTTACGATACCTTCTACAAACTCTGCTACTGAAAGTTGGCGTTTCTTAGGTTTCCGCTTTAAGTAGGGATTCACAGATGAGGGTTGCTCAATGCCTTTATTGACAACAAGCCCCTTATATTCTTCACTATTTTCAGGATGTTCCATAATCATAGGATTTAGCGTTTGATATTGATTTCAACTTTCGGGCGTAACGGATCATTTGTTATCATCAGGATACGTAAATGATGCTTCTTATTACCTACGTCACGCTTACGAATAGTTACTTTGAGCTTCGTCATTCCATCCGGAGGAAGGACCGTCTTCTTCAGGCTCACTCCTACCGACGAATTGAATACCTGCAACTTACTGATGACTAACGGAGTCTTTCCGGAATTGGCTATCAATATATCATGGCTTACCTTATTCTTCTTTATCAACGGGATACTAAGATCAATATCCGTTTCCGAAATGTGCATGGCAGGAGCGTTCAAAGAATCTTTTTCCGTCATACGAGAGAAGTCGGGAAGAAGAATGGCCGAAACCGGTATTTCATTATCTTCGCTCACCTTATCACCGGAGAAACGGGAAAGGTAGACAGAAGTCTGTGTCAATCCGTAATCTTTTAGCTGGCTCGCATCCAGCGTCAGTTTGATAGTTCCTTTCTTGCCTTTCAACAAGACTTTGGGTTCCGCTTCCATTTTCAAATAAGGAGGCAGATGCATCAATACCGGTTCGTAAGGACGATCAGAAAGATTGGCGATATCAAAGGTCAATGAAGGCTGCTGTCCGCGATAGACATCGGGGAAAGCAAACTCATCACGATCTAAACGAATATTTCCAATTGTATAAGGAAGTAGCTTTGTATAATCTTTTATTTCCTGCACTACTTCACCGGTAAACTTCAGATAGACCAAGCTCGGACTGGCATTACTATATATTCCTATCGACTTCTCAAAATGTCCTAACGCTTTTGCGTCAAAAGAAGCTTTTACTACTCCTTTTCCTCCCGGGGCAATCGGTTCTTTGGTCCAGTCGGCCACGGCACAGGCACAAGAGGTTGTGACGTTGGTCAGTACCAATGGCTGGTTTCCCGTGTTAGTGATGGTATATTCCACTGTCACCGGACGTTTCCACTCAATTTGTCCGAAGTTATGTGTCTCTTTATTTGAAGAGATACGAGGTTGGGCAACGGCTGCCAAAGCGACAGTAAGTAAAGATAATATAGATAGTAAACTACGTTTCATGCGATATTTTTTATTTTGGTGCACAAATGTAGGGGTTTTAGATGAGTTTTTCACCACAGATTACACAGATTAACACAGATTGACGAAAGAGGATAATTCTCTCCATCAAGAGGTATCAAATAGATTCAGGCACGGATTACGCCTATTTTACGGTTTCAGTTTATCTAATGAACCGTAAAATCGGCATAATGCGTGCCTGAATATTTCTCTTACAAATGTCCTGCGTTACTCTTTAACAGCTACCGTCATCGAAGCAGAATGTGAAGCATATTCAGGTGCGTATGCACATTGCATGGTTGCCAGACCTGTTTCGTAAGTTCCTGCACGGCTGACACGGTAACTATATTCCAATACATAGACTCCTTTTCCTAAATGATCGAAGAAGAAATTGGTCGATGCATCTTTGATGTCTACGTAATAGCCCAGTCCGTTGTTCCAACGATAACCGGAAATGCTGCCGATCGGTTCGAAGCAAGCTCCCCGCTGATCTTTCAACTGCACAAAGTCCATCGGACGGTCTACACGGATGCTCAAACGGGAAACGACTTTATCACCTACCTGAAGAACAGTTTTCGCTGTTATAGGCTGCAATTGAGGGACATTATTTACCATACGTTCCACATACAATTGTTTCTCTACATTCAACTCACCACGCTGTTGTTTCACATCACTGATGGGGGATTCAAATTCTGCATACACAGCTCCCCAGGCAATACCCGGATTTCTCTTTTCCACTTCAATCTTGCGGGCATCCACCACACTCTTCTGTGTGAAAGAACGTTTGATATATCCCAATCCGGGAACAGTCGTTTTACTTGGAGCAACCGTTTCCAGCACTTCATTAGCAATCACAATCCGTACATCTCCCTGATTGTCGAGTAGGTTAATACCTTTCATCAGCAACGCAAATACCGCGTCGGCAGTAGTTACCGGAGAGTTCCATTGTTGTGTTTGTTTTTGCTTCAACAGCCAAAGTTTCATTTCTTCCACGGTATCGCTGCTACCGCCTATCGCCTCCAATGCTTCCATCACATCTACGTGAGCCTGCATCTGCATTCCGCCCCATGTATACGGATTCTCGTTGAAAGCAAAGAACATCCCCTGTTCATCCGTCTTGGTCAAGAATTCTTTCAGAGAAGCGACAAACTCCTGTGCCTCTTTCTTGCGTCCGGCTTTATCAAGTACAATAGCGGCAATCGCTTTCGTATCCATCGAAGAAGAAGAAAGTAATTCTCCTACCTTAGAAAGATAATAGGTATAAGCAGCTTTATTGGCAGCAGGCACCTGCTCTCCGGAAATAGCGATGAGATACAAATATTGCAGAATACTGCCCGAAACACCGGTAAATTTCACTCCTTCTTTCTGTGCTTTCAAGATTTCCTTATATTCGTCTAAAGCTGATTGATGAAGGTAAGTGAAAGCATTTTGTTGTAAGGAGAGAGCTGTACCTGTTAATTTCTCACCTGTCAACATAGCCAGACGGGCATTCAGTTCGGCGATATAGGCAGTGACATATCGGCTGCCGGTCATTCCTTTATACCAAGACCATGCACCACTTGCGTTCTGCAACTCCTGCAATCGGGTCAAAGCCGCTATATTATTGCTACGGATATTGTTCAAGTCAAACAAAGTGGCGATACGTTCTTTCTGTTGCTCTTCCGTTTGCGCTTCGAGCACCCAGGGAGATTCGGACAGAATGATGTTCTTCACTTCCTGATTCTTTTGCAGATTGCTCAAGAAGGTTTCTTTCGTACCTCCCTGCAATTTCCAACTTTCAAACACTGCTTTGATCTTCGGCTGACTGTTCATAATGAACGAAGCCAAGGTATTTGCATAATATGCCGTAGCCCAGGAGATCGCATTATTGCTTGTAGGAAGACTCAAAGAAGGCAATGCCTGAATAGCATACCAGGCCGGATTTCCTGTAAACTCGACAGTCAGTTTACGGTCGGTTGCCGTTTTACTTTGTTGGTTGAACAGGCGGTCGAGTGAGAAAGTACGGGTTTCTTCTCCACGTACAGGCATTGGAAGTGTCTCTACCAAATGCTCTTTATTGCTAAGCACCGGAAGCAACTGTTGTTCTCCATCGCTGAAAGTACCGCTGTCGGCTATCATCCGGCATCCCAATATTTCGTATTTATCACTGACGGTAAACTGGAAGCTCACGCCAATCGTCTTTCCGGCAACAAGGCTGAATTTCTGTTTTTGTGTACTGATTACTTTCTCCGTCATCGGATCGAAAAGAATCAGAGTTACTGTTCCGGCTTGCGGCTTACCAGTCATATTAGAGATAGAAGCTGTAAGAGAAGTCTTATCTCCCACACGTACAAAGCGGGGAAGATTAGGAGTCAGCATAAATTCCTTACTCGTGGTAGCTTCACCATCCAATGTTCCCATCAGCATCCCTTTCGTATGAGAATATCCACGGAAGTTCCAACGCGTCAGACTTTCGGGCATCGTGAAAGAGAACGAGATTTCTCCCTGTTCATTGGTACGAAGTTGCGGATAGAAGAAGGCCGTTTCTGCAAGATTCGTACGCAGGTCGGCAGGAGCTTCGGAGAGCATTTCACTTCCGGACGTTTCATCAAGTTTACCAAGTGCTCCCGTTTGGCCCCATCCAGACTCAAATTCCACATCTTCAGAAGCTTCGGAGACTAAAGCCGGTACATATTTCACTTCCGCCGCATTGCTCCGACTTGTAACACTTCCTGTCATCGACACCTTTCTCTGAACCGCCAGACCTCTAACCACCACTCCATCAGCCAAAGACTCCGACAATGCATATACATTTCCTACACCAGAAGACATCACGAAATAATCATACGCCAATCCCGGCACTGTAAGGCTTTTCGTATTCCACCAGTAATTAAATGAATTATTGCCGGAATATCCGCTCATCCAATTAGAATACGGAACAATCTGATTATAGAAGATTTGGAAATTCTGCTGACGGTTCCATATCTTATCCAGTGAAGCATCATACATCGTTGCCAGCATCTCCGCATTAGCGGCTTGTCCTTGTGGCGTTTTAATCGTCAGTTTCCATTCTTCCTTCTGTCCGGGACGCAACTTATCGCGGAACACTTCCCACTTCATAGTCAATGTCTTATCCGGCACACGTCTGGTCAGCCGGGCATGTTCCTGATAAACCTGTCCATCTCTTACCATACAGAAATTCACAAACACACCGTCACCATAACTCTCCTGATATGGATATTCGAAGCGAACAATCGTATCAGACAAGTTCAACGTCTTACTTTCCAGCAGTTTATCACCGGAGAATACATTCATCATCACATAAGTATCCTTTTTCGACGTACCGAAGCAGAATACAGCCGGATGAGTCGCATCAAATTCCATATTTTCTCCATAGAACCAAACCGTCGTTTCAACAGGCGGACGTTTGTCCTCAATGGAGAAAAGAATCGTGTTAGTATCAGTAGTCACTTCCTTGCCCTGATTATCTTTCACCGATGCTTTCAACATATATGGTCCCGACGGCAGATTCTTCCAGTCGAGCGTTATTTCTTCGTTAGAAGTAAAAGTTCCCGTTGCAATCGGTTTCTCTTCCAGTTGTTTGAAATCCTCGTCTTTGGCAGGATACAAGTAATAATTTCCTTTCACTTCCACAGGTTGTCCATTCAGGTTTTGCACGTTAAACATCGTGTCGAATGGTTTATCCTTACAAGTCTTATCATGCAATTCCACCTGCAAAACCAACGAACGATTTCCGGCCGAAATGACATCCGTAGAAGATTGTGTTTCACCCGCCACATTGGTAACAGTAGCTTCAATGGAATAGCGATAATATACTTTATCATCATTCTTATAAGAGTCACTTTCCTGCAGGCGGACCGGTATCGTAAATTCTCCGTTCTCATTGGCCGTCACTTCACCGGAAGCAATCTGTACCGATTCCGCAAAGCGCCAAAGGCTGTATGTAGAACGCATCACCTTATATTTTACCGGAAGATCCTGAAGCAATACACCGCTATAAGATGCTATCTTGCCTTTCACCTGCACTTCATCTCCCAACTTGTAACTTCCCTGTTGCTTTTCAAAAGTGATGTCAAATGTCGGACGTTTATAATCTTCCACGCGGATACTTGTACGGCCTCTTCCTGCCTTCAACGAGAACATTCCGTTCAGGCAAGCTGAAGGCAACGCGAAATCAGTGGCAAACGAGCCGAACTCATTGGTGCGTACCGACTTCTGCCCTACTTCCTGATTATTTGCATCCAATAAAGTAACCATATATTCCTTGTTCGGAAGCACATCCGCCGTATCTGATTTTTGAGAATAGGCAATCCCTTTCACATACACCGTTTGTCCGGGACGATACAAAGAACGGTCAGTCAATAAAGTCATATTTTCCGCCACTTTATCTTCGTCACCGTAATATCCGTAACTTCCTGCATAGATACCTTGCTTCGGCATCGCTGTATCCATACCCTTGGAAGCTTTCAAATAGCGGTATTCAGATTTCCAGGGAAATACCACCTTACCATCTTTGTCCGTCGTAAATTCCTGCAATACTTTTTCATCGTTACTATACATCGTAACTTTCGCATTCGAAATAGGATGTCCCGTCTGTCCGTCCAACGTCACCACTTGATATTGTTTTTCCGGCAGACGACAAGTCAACACCTTGAAACGTGTTACATCAAACTTGCTTTCACTGTCTCTCTTCGCACGAATATCCGGTATGATACGCATTACGTAAGCTCCAAGTTCAGGAGCTTTGAACGTAAACACCGTGTCCTGTGTCCGGTAATCTTCCGGACGAATTACAGAGTAATGTTGTTCTTTTATCAGTTTCTTCGCCTGATAAATCCGGACGGTGAAGCCATCCAGATTCTTATGTGAGGCTCTTAGTTCTATCTCTTCGTTCGGGAAAGCCTGATCTGCTGCATAGACATTCAAATAAGGAGCCAATATCTCTTCCCGAAGATTTTTCAGAGCATTGATTCTGTCATACCCCGGATAAAGACGAATCGCCTCATCGCAAAGCTGCAATGCATTAACCTGCTGTTGCTTTTCAATAGCATAACGGGCTTGTGCCAGGTACACTTCAGCACATATCGGTTCCGAAGCATATTTACTTTTCAATGTATTCAATGCTTTCAGGTAAGTGTCATCCGTCAATACCAAAGCCTCTCCCTTTGCTTGAAGAGGTCGGATATACCGTTCCGCTCCCCGTCTCCATTCCAAATAGTTAAGTGCGGTCAACACATAACCTTCTTTCAATCCGGCTGCTTTATAAGCAGAAAGCATATTTCCGTAAATAGCTATTATATCCTGTTTCACCGGATTTACGGCGTTCGTTTCAGTATACCCGCTACCTAGTTTTTCCACTTGCAACAGAGCATCAATTCCACGGGAAGCCAATAGATGATAGAGGTCATGGTGATAATATTCACTCGTTTTCCCCAGTTCTACGAAAGGGATATAGTCGCGTGAAGAAGTTTTGAGCAGTAACACAGAGTCAGCCAAGGCTTCTTTCACATTTGTCCGCACTTTTTCTACAAACATATTGGCGGTCCACTCGCGTATATCCGCAGAAGGCGTTTGGCCTACGATTTCCGTCCGTTGGCGAAGTTGCCACTGGTTGTTGGCAGCATAATTTGCATAAATTCCGGCTATCAGAGAATGCAAAATAGCACGATCCATTGGTTGGTCGGTTTGTTTCACCCACTGTTCCAGTCCTTTCAGACCGGCATAAAGACTATCCGGATTCAACATTTCCCGGTATTTCATCCGCCACGCGTATGCTTTGAGCATCTGCGGAGAGTTTTTCTCTTTTTCCCCTTTCTGATAAATCTCATCAGTCAGTTTTATCACTGTCTTAGGCAAGCTCTTTTTCTCTGCTTGCTCCACTTCTTTCCATAATTTGTCGAAAGTCTGTGCCTGCACCGCCGGAATCACTCCCAACCATAGTAGCACCATCATACAAATCTGCTTTACTTTCATAATCTTTCTAGTTTAAGTTCGCTATAAGTCTCACTCTATAAATAACAAAGTAAAGAAATAAAGTTTAAAGATTTGTACTTTTTAGCTTAAAAAAAACTTTTATCAAAATATCAGCTCTGCACTGTATCCAACATTAGCTTATTAGCAAATTCACTCTGGAATAAAATAAAAAACGATCACCCGGTGAGTTATTTAGTTAGATAGTTCATCTTTTTACGTAAAATACTCTGATATGGTCTACAATGAAGCTGCTTGCATATTCTGCTTCCTCTTCATCTGTCTTACAATCAGGCATATCTCTCCAAAACTTGCCGTCGTAAATACGTGGTTGTTGGGATATGTAAACGTCAAACGAGATAACAGGTATGTTTTTATTCTTTAGTGCTGCATAATAATAAGGATATTCGTAATGGACTATTGTGAAACTCTTAATATAGCTTTTCCCTTCTGGATCTATATATGGACTCGTATCATTAGAATAGAAGATATTTATCGGCAAATCTTTTTTATAATATTTGAGCACCTCTCCGAGTGGTTTTCCTTTAAAATAACCCGATTTGCGTTCAAAGTTTGTTTTGAGAAAACGAAGTGTATCAGTACCAAATTCGGACAAGGGGTGATACACATATGCTGTTGCATTCTCTTGTGCGTATGACATGAGACAACAGATGTAAAATAGCAGAGTAAAGATGTTTTTTCTTATGACTATTTGCATTTTATGGTAATGACTGCATGTATTCAATCGGATTTGTAATCCGATGATGCGTGGTATATTGGGATTACAAATCCAATGAAAAATGCTTATTCTCGTAGATAGAACACTTTGATGTGGTCTACTATGAGTTCTCTTGCATATTCAGCCTCTTCATCATCTGTTTCACAATCGGGCATATCTCTCCAAAACAGATAGTCATCGATACGTGGTAGTTGAGATATGTAAACTTCAAATTCGATTACTGGAGTACCTTTACTTTTTAATGCATAATGGTAATATATAGGATCATAATGAGCCACCGTGAGGCTTTTAATATAGCTTTTTCCATCAGGGTCGATGTATGGACTTGTTCCATTAGTAAAAAAAACATTCACAGGAAGGTCTCTTCTATAATATTTGAGAACTTCTCCCAAAGGTTTTCCTTTAAAATAATCCGATTTGCGTTCAAAGTTTGTTTTGAGAAAGCGTAACGTGTCCGTTCCAAATTCGGACAAAGGATGATACACATATGCTGTTGCATTCTCTTGTGCGTATGACATGAGGCAACAGATGGTAAATAACAGGGTAAAGATGTTCTTTTTCATGACTATTGGCATTTGTATGGGGTTATACCTTGAATGTTTTGATTGATTGGAACACTTAATTTCTTGTAGTGCTCTTCTTGAATAGGTATAATGAAACATCCTTCTATTGTTTCTTGTTGGGTGTAAGGTACTGCATAAAACATTCCATATTGAGAAGATGAAGATATAACTGTGTGCTCGAAAGAGATAACGTTTTCTACTGATTGTTCTTTCATTTGTTCGTAAATAAGAGGTTGTCGTTGCATCTGCTGTAACAACTGAATTGCAATTGGATTTTGTAATCTTGATGAAATTAAATCAATTTCGTCACCAATGTTACTCATGCTTTCTGTACACATCGTACACAATATAACAATGCAGAATAAGTTTAAAAAGTGATAGGTGTTTTTCATATTCTTCTAATTAAATAGTAAATATTTATTTTTTTGTTGATTAGACAGATGTTGAATCCAAATTTATAATATTTTGTTTAAAAAGAAAAGTATTCGGCGGCTTATTTCTAAATTTTATTATGATAGACTTGAAATATGCTTCAACAGTAATGTTCATATCAATTCGGATTTGAATAGATATTAGATGCATCGGAATTTTATTTACTCTAGTAACAAAGAAAAAACGCTTAGTAGTAGAGTTCTATCTGACACCCGGTCTCAATGGTACTGACACCCGGGTGTTGGCATACCTGAGACCCGGGTGTCATAGATGCTGAGACCCGGGTCTCAGATAGATTGTTTATACAGTGGAGAAAAATCTAAACTATATTATTTAATTTCTTTCCGTGCGGATCAGTTCATTTCTGCACCGTTTCACTCATTCTATACCGTTTTGAGCAAAATGTTCTTTCATATAAGATAAAAAGTGAGAAACATCTTATAGGAGAAGGTTGTACCTGACTTCTATTATATAACTCTCCCTAAATTCCCTGTCAACTTCTATTGCCATTTCAATAAGAATTTCTATCTTTGCCTATCGAAAGCCGAAGAGAAATGCGGCTCATTGAAACTTTTTTTGCGGAAAGTAAACGACCAAATTATATTAAAGCAAAAAACAAAGTCTCAATAAATTGGTTTCATGCGTGCGACATAGGGTCGGGCGTGTGAACATATTTATTAGACTTTGTGGGTGCTTGGTCGTACCTCTTTCCGGATAAATATGAACTCAGCGCCCGACTTCTTATATATAATTAAGGTGGGCGTTCATAAATATTCGATAAGATATGAACATACCAAACAAAAAAAACACTCCGGTGGACTATCATCTCCTCAAAGACATGCAAGTATCGTACGAAACAATCAGAAAGGAGGATACAGCATGGCTGATTGGCTAACTCTCAAACAATTGTCAGAGAAGCGTGGCATCCCCGAAAACACTCTCCGATACTGGAAGAGCTTGAATTACATCGCTTCATCAACCATCGACAACGTAGTGATGCTGGATGACAATAGCGTAACCCGCTTTCTCGACGCCAACCAAACAAAAGAACTGGAAGAAGACTATCTCAAGCAACTCATTCAGGAGAAAAAAGCGGAGTGCGAAGCAACGCTCGCTTACTTTGAAGACGAGTTGTACTTATTAAAAACCCAAAAGCTATATCAACCACTTTTCCATATCGTGATAGAGGAGCTTGGCGCACTAATCACCGACGACTATCAACGGGAAATATTTCTCGCCATTTCCAAAGGCGAACCTATCGCAAGAGTAGCGGCGCGCCATCAGCTCACTTACGTACAAACCGCAAATGCCTACAGCAATATCCTCGAAAAGCTGGGTGAGAACACAAATAGAATCTCCACGTTCCGCCACCGGACAATGGAACTATTATACAGCCGATTCGACACGACCGACCCAACTAATACACGCATAGGCGATATCCTTGAAACGCATGCCAATGCCGTCTTAAAAACAAAGGCGAACATTGAAAACGTGCGCGAACTGCTACAATATGCTTCTAAATACGGGTGGAACAAAGTAAGAAATCTACATGGTATGGGCGAAGTCACCTATTCGCGCATGATAGAAACACTATGCAACAACCATTTCATCATTGTCGGTGAAGACAAAAACATCGAATTATCGCCCGAAATAGCGACTTTACTGCTATAAAGTATGTATAAAAGTACAAGTCATTCTTTTATCATAAAAACAAACCTTAAGATTTACAGATGTTAATCTTAACTTTTACAATTATATAGAAAAAGTGGGGATATCGTCTTTAATAACGTATCCCCACTCTAAACTTAGTTAATGTACTTGTTCTCATTTCTCAATTCTGTACCCCCATGAAAGCATTTCATTACGACCTACTTCACTAAGGATTTTTCTAACTAAAGAACTCATTTTCTTTGCCATAATCTTTAAAACTTTAAATTACTAATTCCTGAAAACTAAAAAATAAAACTTACTTGTTTGGTTTAGCATTAATTGTTGAATATCCCCAAACATGTACATCGGCTTCGCCGATCTTTCTAAACAATCTTTTTAAACTTTTCATTTTGTTATCCTCCTAATTACATGTTTTACAACACAAAAATACAGCCTTTGTTTATACATTGACCTAAAAAAGAGAGAAATTTATGTTTTATAGCATATTTCTTGATTTGCATCAATTAATTTATTTGTTATGAAATAAAATTGTAATATAGCCTGCAACAAATATGACAAAAAGGCACGGATGAAATCTCATCCGTGCCTTCGCTATAAATACCTATTATATAATAGGAGAATATTTACATAATAAAGAATACGCTTATTTCAGTGGAGTTTGTTCTAAAGTAGCCACCAGGAAGTCGTAGAACTTCCGTACAGTAGGAATCAATGCTCTTTCGTCCGGTGAGTGCGGTGAACGCAAAGTCGGGCCAAAAGAAATCATATCCAATCCCGGAATAATAGCACCGATAATACCACATTCCAAGCCTGCGTGGATTACTTTCACTGCAGGCTCTACACCGAACTGCTGCTTATAAGAGGCCTTCATCGCATGCAAAATCGGAGAATTAACATCAGGCTGCCAACCGGAATATCCACCAGTCATTTCCACCTTCATACCTGCCATAGAGAAACAAGACTCCAAGCTGGTAGTCAGATATTCCTTCATGCTATCACTCGAGCTGCGAGCCAGAATCTTAATGGCAGCTTTTCCTTCACCAATCGTAATAATAGCAAGATTGGAAGAAGTCTCTACCGTATCCGGAACAGTAGGAATCATACGGGTCACACCGTTCTGACAAGCAAAGATTGCATCAATCAGATTGTCCTGAATCTCTTCAGGCACTTGACCCGAAGGAAGTTCCACACGTTCAGCCGTAAAGCTGATCGGTGTTTCAATTGCCGAATATTCTTCATTGAACAGGTCTTCGCAGTATTTCACCAAGCCCAATAGTTCTTCTTCATTTTCAGCCGGAATGGTAATAACCGCATGTGCTTCACGTGGGATAGCATTACGCATATTACCACCTTCCCAGCTAGCCAAACGGGCTTCATAGCTGGCAACCGCCTCACGAACGAAACGAACCAGCAACTTATTAGCATTGGCACGTCCTTCATTGATTTCCAATCCCGAATGTCCGCCACGTAATCCTTTCAATGTAACTTTCACTGCGATATCTCCTTCTTCGGGAGCTACTTCCTTATATTCCAGGGTAGCAGTTACATCCATACCTCCGGCACAACCAATATACAACTCGCCTTCATCTTCCGAATCCAGATTCAAAAGAATCTCTCCGTTCAGTGTACCCGGTTTCAAGCCGAACGCACCGTACATGCCGGTTTCTTCGTCTTTCGTGATAAGAGCTTCCAAAGGACCGTGTTTCAGGTCTTTTGCTTCCAACACGGCCATAATAGCAGCTACACCCAGTCCGTTGTCTGCACCCAGAGTAGTGCCTTTTGCTTTTACCCAGTCACCGTCTATATAAGTTTCAATCGGATCTTTTTCAAAATCGTGTACAGTATCGTTGTTCTTCTGCGGAACCATATCCATGTGCGCCTGAAGAATCACACCTTTCCGGTTTTCCATACCCGGAGTGGCAGGTTTACGGATAATCACATTACCTGCTTCGTCTACAAAAGACTCCAGCCCCAGCTCTTTTCCGAAACCTAAAAGAAATGCTGTAATCTTTTCCATGTGTCCTGACGGACGGGGAATCTGTGTCAACGAATAAAAATGCTTCCACACGTTCTGTGGAGCTAAAGAAAGAATGGTACTCATAATAAATATTTTAAAACTATTTTAAATCTGATAATTAAACAGTGCCAAGTTATGGAAAAGTTTTCAGATGACAAAGGAGGTTGGCAAAAACATGTAAGAATATACACTTTTAGCCAAAAATTTACGCCCGATGTCTATTGGTGAACGGCAGAGCAGCCAAGCCATACACACCCAATAAAACAACCAAAAAGGTTTGAATACCGTGTACAATCAGGGCAAATATTCCGGCATCCGTCACGTTTACTCCATAAAGCATCATCATAGAAATGATGGCAAAATGCCAGGGTCCCGCTCCGTTAGGGGTAGGCACAATTACGGCAAACGTGCCGCCGACAAACATGACCAATGCCGCAAGGATACCCAAATGTGCCGTAAAGGCAAAGCAGTAGAATGTAAAATAGAAATGGAGAAAGTAACAAGCCCAAATAGCCAGTGTATAAAAAATAAAGAGAGGAATGTTGCGCACGCCTTTTAAAGACATAATTCCTTCCCATATATTCAATACAAATCCTTTCACCCGTTCATAGAAGAACAACGTTTTTCTTAAATAATAAAGAAGTATCACCACACCAATAAAACAAAACAGAATGATATAAAACCATACTGAAGTCAAAAGGTGGACTAATGAAGGGATTTTCGTTCCGGTCTGCTGAAGGAAAGTGACGAATATCGGTAATTGGAGCAATACAGTGATGCCTGTGATGAGGAGAATAGTCAACGTATCGACCAACCGCTCCGTAACGACTGTTCCCAACGACTTGGCAAACGAGACATTATCATATTTCGCCAACACTCCGCAACGGCTCACCTCCCCGATCCGGGGAACCACCAGACTGGCAGCGTATGAAATGAAGATAGCATTCACGCAATCGCTCTTTTTCGGGAAAGCGTCCAACGGTTCCAATGTCTGTCTCCACCGCCAACCACGAAAGACTTGTGCAAACACTCCGAACAATAACGAGAAGAGCATCCACCACCAATTTGTACCGTGTAACAACACATCGCCCGCTTTTGTAAAATCAAAGTCGCGATATACCCAGAATAAGATAAAGCCGCCTAAAACAACCGGTAATATCAGTTTCAGCGTCTTTTTTAATAGTTTCTTCATCCTTAATTCTTCATTAGCTTCGCTGACACATCATTTATTTTTTAATAAATAGTGGTACGTTCTTCATTTAAAAGAATTACCTTTGTCAGCTGCAAAAGTAATTATTTAGTTGGTAAATGAAATTAGTAAAGCCTAAAAAGTTTCTCGGACAACACTTTCTGAAAGATCTGAAAGTTGCGCAAGATATTGCCGATACAGTCGATACCTTCCCCGAACTACCTATTTTAGAGGTGGGACCGGGTATGGGAGTATTGACCCAGTTTCTAGTAAAGAAAGACCGATTGGTAAAGGTCGTAGAAGTTGACTATGAGTCGGTTGCTTATCTTCGCGAAGCTTATCCGTCATTGGAAGACCACATCATCGAGGATGATTTTTTGAAAATGAATCTTCACCGGTTGTTCGACGGGAAGCCTTTCGTACTGACTGGTAATTACCCGTATAATATTTCCAGCCAAATCTTTTTCAAGATGCTGGACAACAAAGATATCGTCCCCTGTTGCACGGGAATGATTCAAAAAGAGGTAGCCGAACGTATTGCAGCCGGACCGGGCAGCAAGACATACGGTATCCTTAGCGTATTGATACAGGCATGGTATAAAGTAGAATATTTATTCACTGTCAGCGAACACGTGTTCAATCCGCCTCCCAAAGTGAAAAGTGCTGTTATCCGTATGACACGCAACGAGACTAAAGAGTTGGGATGCGACGAAAAACTGTTCAAGCAAGTAGTGAAAACGACCTTCAACCAGCGACGGAAAACATTGCGCAACTCCATCAAACCTATTTTAGGCAAAGATTGTCCGCTCACGGAGGACATCTTATTTAATAAACGCCCGGAACAACTATCGGTAGCCGAATTTATCGATCTGACCAATAAAGTGGAAGAAGCACTAAAGACAGCCGGCAACGCCCAATAATTGGCGGGTAACAGTGAGCAGAGAACTGGATTTTGTAATTCGTAATTTGTAATTGACAACGATGAACGAGGAATACATTGACAACGTTAAACACCTTATTGAGCAAAAAGACGCCGACAAGGTAAAAGGTCTTCTCATCGACCTCCATCCGGCCGACATCGCCGAATTGTGCAATGACCTGAATGCGGAAGAGGCTAAGTTCGTCTATCGCCTGCTCGATAACGAAATTGCTGCCGACGTGCTTGTCGAAATGGACGAAGATGCTCGTAAAGAGCTGCTCGAAATGCTTCCTTCGGAGACAATCGCCAAACGTTTCGTTGACTACATGGACACGGATGATGCCGTAGACCTGATGCGTGAACTCGATGAAGACAAGCAGGAAGAAGTTCTTTCGCACATCGAGGACATCGAACAGGCAGGAGACATCGTCGACTTGTTGAAATACGACGAAAATACCGCCGGTGGTTTGATGGGTACGGAAATGGTACTCGTCAACGAAAACTGGAGTATGCCCGAATGTCTGAAAGAGATGCGGCAACAGGCGGAAGAGCTGGACGAAATCTATTACGTATATGTCATTGACGATGACGAACGTCTGCGAGGTATCTTCCCGCTCAAAAAGATGATTACTTCCCCTTCTGTATCCAAAGTGAAACACGTGATGCAGAAAGATCCGATTTCGGTACACGTAGATACTCCCATTGACGAGGTAGTACAGGCGATTGAGAAGTATGACTTGGTGGCTATCCCCGTTGTCGACAGTATCGGTCGGCTTGTGGGACAAATCACCGTCGACGACGTCATGGATGAAGTCCGTGAGCAGTCGGAACGTGACTATCAGTTGGCATCCGGTCTTTCGCAGGACGTAGAAACGGACGATAATGTATTGAGACAGACCACCGCCCGCCTCCCCTGGCTATTAATCGGTATGATCGGCGGAATCGGCAACTCTATGATATTGGGTAATTTCGACTCCACCTTTGCTGCCCATCCCGAAATGGCACTGTACATCCCGCTAATCGGTGGTACAGGAGGAAATGTCGGAACACAATCCTCGGCAATCATCGTACAGGGTTTGGCAAACAGCTCGCTGGACGCTAAAAACACCTTCAAGCAGATTACCAAGGAATCGGTAGTAGCTTTAATTAATGCTACTATTATCTCCTTATTAGTATACACCTACAACTTTATCAGGTTCGGCGCAACGGCTACGGTCACTTATTCCGTATCCATCAGCCTGTTTGCCGTGGTAATGTTCGCTTCTATTTTCGGGACACTGGTACCGATGACGCTGGAGAAGTTCAAAATCGATCCAGCCATTGCAACAGGTCCGTTTATAGCCATTACAAATGACATCATCGGAATGATGTTGTACATGGGAATAACCGTTTTATTGTCATAAAAACACGATAAACAAAAAAAAATAAGCAAAATAGTATGAAGTAATCGTTTTATTTCATTAATTTGTGACCCAAAACTAATATACAATGATGGACGCTCATGACACTAATCAACCCTTGAACCAAGGGGAATTAGAAGAAGAAAAGAAAACAGTCGAGGTTTCTGAAGCTATTACAGAGACTCCGGCTGAAGATGTTACTGCCGAAGTTCAACCTGAAGCAGCTCCTAAACCTACCACTAAGGAAGATGTACTAAACCAGCTAAAAGAGCTTGCGCAAGATGCTGAAAATGCGAACAAGCAGGATATTGACAATCTGAAACAATCATTCTACAAGTTACATAATGCCGAGTTGGAAGCTGCTAAGGTACAGTTTACAGACAACGGTGGAAACATTGAAGATTTTGTTACCGAAGAGGACCCGACGGAAGAAGAATTCAAACGTCTGATGGGGGTTATCAAGGAAAAACGCAGCAAACAGGTTGCCGAGCTGGAACGCCAAAAGGAAGAAAACCTGCAAGTGAAACTTTCCATTATTGAAGAACTGAAAGAATTGGTGGAATCCGGAGATGACGCCAACAAATCTTATACGGAGTTCAAGAAGCTGCAACAGCAATGGAATGATACGAAACTGGTGCCGCAAGGTAAAGTGAATGAACTTTGGAAAAACTATCAATTATATGTAGAGAAGTTCTACGATTTATTGAAACTGAACAATGAATTCCGTGAATACGACTTCAAAAAGAATCTGGAAATCAAAACGCATCTCTGCGAAGCTGCCGAAAAGTTGGCTGACGAGGAAGATGTTGTTTCCGCTTTCCACCAACTTCAGAAGTTGCATCAGGAGTTCCGCGATACAGGTCCGGTAGCCAAAGAACTGCGTGATGAAATCTGGAACCGGTTTAAAGCAGCTTCTACCGCTGTCAACCGCCGCCATCAGCAGCACTTCGAATCGTTGAAAGAAGCCGAACAACATAATTTGGATCAAAAGACCGTCATCTGCGAAATCGTTGAAGCGATTGAGTATGATGAACTGAAAACATTCTCTGCCTGGGAAAACAAGACCCAGGAAGTGATTGCCTTGCAAAACAAATGGAAAACTATCGGTTTTGCGCCCCAGAAGATGAATGTGAAGATCTTCGAGCGTTTCCGCCATGCCTGCGATGATTTCTTCAAGAAGAAAGGAGAATTCTTCAAGAGTCTGAAAGAAGGAATGAACGAGAATCTGGAAAAGAAGAAAGCGCTCTGCGAAAAAGCGGAAGCCTTGAAAGACAGTACAGACTGGAAAGTAACTGCCGATGCACTGACCAAACTTCAAAAAGAATGGAAGACCATCGGACCGGTTGCCAAGAAACACTCGGATGCTATCTGGAAACGGTTTATCACAGCTTGCGACTACTTCTTCGAACAAAAGAACAAAGCTACTTCTTCACAACGCTCCGTAGAAACAGAGAATATGGAAAAGAAGAAAGCGTTGATCGAGAAGTTATCCGCTATTGATGAAAGCATGGATACCGAAGAAGCAAGTACCTTGGTTCGGGATTTAATGAAAGAGTGGAACTCTATCGGTCATGTGCCGTTCAAAGAAAAAGATAAGTTATACAAGCAGTATCACGGAATCATCGATCAGCTATTCGACCGCTTTAACATCAATGCTTCCAACAAGAAGTTAAGTAACTTCCGTTCGAATATCAGCAATATCCAGGGAAGCGGTACTCAATCTCTGTACAGAGAACGTGAAAAGCTGGTACGTACTTATGAGAATATGAAGAATGAGCTTCAGACTTATGAGAACAATCTGGGCTTCCTGACTTCTACTTCTAAGAAAGGCAGCAGCCTGCTGACTGAACTGAACCGCAAGGTAGATAAGTTGAAAGCAGACTTGGAACTGGTATTACAAAAGATCAAAGTAATCGATGAATCAATAAAAGCAGAAGAATAAGAGTTCTGCCCGATTTAGAAAAATTAGAAACAGGTTTTATACTCACTTGAGCTATAAAACCTGTTTTTCTTTTCTACTAAACAAGACGACAGCCAGTTTAAGGATTTATTCTTTATCAATCAACTTCACGGCTTTTCATAAGATTAGCGTTTTTCGAACTATCAACGTGCATTCGTGTCACCGAATTTGCCACCGAGGAACTGTTTTTTTAAACTTCCAGCGACCTATTATGTGACCTCTTGATGGTGAGAAGTTTAGAGACACATACTATTAAACATGCAAAAAGCCGTTATTACTAGGTAATAACGGCTTTTTGCTTATTTTGTCTTATAATTTGTTGGGCTACCTGGATTCGAACCAGGAATGACAGGACCAGAATCTGTAGTGTTACCATTACACCATAGCCCAATGATTTTCGTTTGCGGGTGCAAAGATACAAATATTTTGGGAATTCAAAACAAATCCGATATTTTTTTTGCAAAAATGTCCAAATAAGCTTTCCAAACAAAAGTATCTCCACTAAAAAACACAAAAATTGAGGGATAACTTTCTTGTATCCAATAAATCAGCGTATATTTGTCAAAAATATCACGTTTATTATCAGAAACAAAGGGTCACCTTTTTTTGTTATAAACAAATAGAGAACATGAATTATTAATCCCAATTACAGGAATGAACGATACTAAAGTATTAATTGAAAAAATAAAAGAAGGAATTCAAGAGAAAAAAGGTAAAAAGATAGTCGTTGCCGATTTAACCAGCATAGAAGATACCATCTGTAAATATTTCGTTATCTGTCAGGGAAATTCTCCCAGTCAAGTGAGTGCAATAGTAGATTCAATCAAGGAATTTACACGCAAAGGTGCGGACAGCAAGCCTTATGCAATCGACGGACTCCGAAATGCAGAATGGGTAGCTATGGACTATGCCGATGTACTGGTACACGTTTTTTTGCCGGAGACAAGAGCTTTTTATAATCTTGAGCACCTCTGGGCAGATGCCAAACTTACTCAAATCCCCGATCTAGACTAATTAATGATTATGGACAATAATAATAGCAATAATAACAATAGCAATAAACCTAACAATAAGGTTAATATGCCCAAGTTCAACCTGAACTGGATGTATATGATTATTGCCCTTATGCTTCTCGGCCTCTGGTGGGGCAGTGATTCAAAAGGAGCAGGAAGCAAAGCTGTAACTTACAGCGAGTTTCAGGACTATGTTAAAAAGGGTTATGTCAGCAAAGTATTGGGTTATGAAGATAAATCAATCGAAGCTTTCCTCAAACCGACTGCCGTAGGGGCTGTTTTTGGAGCTGACTCTACCAAGGTGGGACGCAACCCTGTCATTACAAGTAGAACCCCGTCTACCGATAAACTGGAAGAGTTTTTGCAGGCAGAAAAGGAAGCCGGTCATTTTGACGGTTCATCCGACTATCCGCCCAAATCGGATATTTTCCCCGCAATTCTGATTCAGGTACTCCCGCTTGTCTTGCTGGTTGCGTTATGGATATTCTTCATGCGCCGTATGAGCGGAGGCGGCAGTGGTGGCCCCGGCGGCGTATTTAATGTAGGAAAATCAAAAGCCCAGCTTTTTAAAAGGCGGAGCCATCAAGATTACATTTAAAGATGTAGCGGGGCTGGCCGAAGCAAAACAAGAAGTGGAGGAAATCGTAGAGTTCTTAAAAGAACCGCAGAAATATACGGATTTGGGAGGTAAGATACCCAAGGGAGCATTGCTGGTAGGCCCTCCGGGAACCGGTAAAACATTGCTTGCCAAAGCTGTGGCCGGCGAAGCGAATGTGCCTTTCTTCTCATTGGCAGGTTCCGACTTCGTGGAAATGTTTGTGGGTGTAGGTGCATCCCGTGTTCGCGACTTGTTTAAACAGGCTAAAGAAAAAGCTCCCTGTATCGTCTTTATTGATGAGATTGATGCCGTAGGACGTGCCCGTGGCAAGAACCCTGCAATGGGAGGAAATGACGAACGCGAAAACACATTGAATCAGTTGCTGACAGAAATGGACGGCTTCGGTTCCAATAGCGGTGTGATTATCCTTGCTGCTACCAACCGTGTAGACGTACTCGACAAGGCACTGCTCCGTGCAGGACGTTTTGACCGTCAGATACACGTGGACCTGCCCGACTTGAACGAACGTAAAGAAGTATTTGGCGTGCATTTGCGCCCGATTAAAATAGACGATAGTGTAGATGTGGACTTGCTGGCACGTCAGACACCGGGATTCTCGGGTGCGGATATTGCCAATGTCTGCAATGAGGCTGCACTGATCGCTGCCCGCCACGGGAAGAAATTCGTAAGCAAACAGGACTTCCTGGATGCGGTAGACCGCATCATCGGTGGTCTGGAAAAGAAAACCAAGATTACAACGGAAGCAGAAAGACGTTCCATCGCTTTGCATGAAGCAGGACACGCCTCTATCTCCTGGTTGTTGGAATATGCCAACCCATTGATTAAAGTTACAATCGTTCCTCGCGGACGTGCATTGGGAGCTGCCTGGTATCTGCCGGAAGAACGTCAGATCACTACCAAGGAGCAGATGCTGGATGAAATGTGTGCTACTTTGGGAGGACGCGCCGCTGAAGATTTATTCCTCGGCCGCATCTCAACAGGTGCCATGAACGACCTGGAAAGGGTGACTAAGCAGGCATACGGCATGATTGCTTATTTAGGTATGAGCGACAAGCTGCCGAACTTATGTTATTACAACAACGATGAATATTCTTTCAACCGTCCATACAGCGAAAAGACAGCCGAATTGATTGACGAAGAAGTCAAGAGAATGGTAAACGAGCAGTATGACCGTGCCAAGAGAATTCTGTCGGAGAATAAAGAAGGACACAACGAACTGACGCAATTACTGATTGACAAAGAAGTAATCTTCGCGGAAGACGTTGAACGCATCTTCGGTAAACGCCCCTGGGCTTCCCGATCAGAAGAAATCATGGCTGCTAAAGAAAGCCAGGATGCCGCAAGAGCTGAAAGAGAACTTGCCCAAAAGCTGAAAGAAGAAGAAAAAGAAATCAAAGAAGAGGAAGCTGAAAATACCGCAAAGGAAGAACAAGCACCCATAGACACCAAAGTTGCCGCAGAAGGTAAAAAGGTTACTGTGGAGGGCAAAGTTACCGTAGAGGGTAAATCCAATGAAGAAGAAGCTAACGGGTCCAACTAATTAAAACGAATAGATTTTGATTAATAATTTCATAAAACGAGCTATTACGGGTGTACTCTTCGTTGCCATCTTGGTGGGGTGCATCCTTTATGACGCATTCAGCTTTGGTATTCTGTTTACCGCTATCAGCGCACTGACCATTTATGAGTTCGGACAGCTGGTAAATATGCGCGCAGAAGGAGTGAAGATAAACAAGACCATTAATATGCTCGGCGGGGCTTACCTATTCCTTGCAATCATGGGATTCTGCATTGATGCGGCCGATTCGAAGATATTCATCCCGTATGTGCTTTTATTGCTTTACATGATGATTAGCGAGTTGTATCTGAAAAAGGAAAACCCGGTACTTAACTGGGCTTATTCTATGCTTAGCCAACTTTATATCGGACTGCCTTTTGCTTTGCTGAATGTATTGGCATTCCATAACGATCCGGGATCAGAATACAGTAGCGTAAGTTACAATCCTATCCTACCGCTATCCATCTTTATTTTCCTCTGGCTGAATGACACGGGAGCCTATTGCATCGGTTCATTGATCGGCAAACACCGGTTGTTTGAACGTATCTCTCCCAAGAAATCATGGGAAGGTTCTATCGGCGGCGGAGTGGTAGCAATCGGAGTATCTTTTATACTCGCTCACTACTTCCCATTTATGTCAATGATTGAATGGGCAGGACTGGCACTGGTGGTTGTTATATTCGGCACATGGGGCGACCTGACGGAGTCGTTATTGAAACGCCAGTTGCACGTTAAGGATTCGGGAACCATTCTTCCGGGACACGGTGGGATGCTCGACCGCTTTGACAGTTCTCTGATGGCTATACCGGCAGCAGTCGTTTATCTATATGCATTAACATGGTTCTAACGGGGGATTCTTTCTCAATCGATTAGAACTGAAACAAAATACAAAAGGTCGGGAACTTCTACGGAAGTATCCCGACCTTTTTCACACACAGTAAATCATAGTTAGGTTATCGGATCGAAGAAGTGGAATGAACATCCTTCGCTGCTTCCGGTACACCGACCGGATGATCCAGATCAAGCACAATCACTCTTCCTTCTCCATGTTCTCTTGAGTTTATTGTCACCTTAAACCCTTTGGGTGCTACCCAGGAATCTTTCGGCGTAGGAAAGAATTTTTCCAGATTATAAGAAACTCGTCCCCATCCCCAATAGTCAGTCACATCCTCATACGTATTATAACGCAGTTCCAAATGTATGTAACCATCTTCATCCACATTCAATGTTCCCGGTTCTGACGGTTCGCCCGGCTCTCCCGGTTCCATCTTATTTTGCACAAGACTGATACGATGTTTCTCCGAACGAGGCAACTCCTGGCGGAAAATTACGTTCAGGAACTTTCCTCCCAACCACATATCACCCTGATAAATCAGAATAGGATCATTTCCGAATTCTTCCGCTTCTTCCTCTGTCGACATATCTTCCACTTCTTTTGTCAACAGTTCCTGTATGCCTTCCATCTTCACCTGAACTCCTTTTCCTCCTTCCATGTCATACAAAGGATTGAAAAAAGCCACGACACGTTCACCATCCACCGGTTTAAACCAAGGAATAGAAGTAGCAACCGGATCAATCACCCCCCAATTATCACCTTCCAAATAATATCCTCCTCCACCGGTTGCACGAACAGTCGCCCAGTCCCAGCTGAAATCTCCAATAGAATAACCATCATCATCACATGATTGCAACATTGGTACTAATGCCAATAATAAGATTCCTAAAAGCCACTTAAATTTTTTCATATCTTTTTCCTTTCTTTATTTTAGTCTTCTGCTTTATAAATAAAAAAGCCGTGCATTTACTGCATCGGCTTTACGTTTATTCAGAAAAAGAAAGTTATTTTTTCAACAAACGCAGCATTTCACGAGCTGCATGACGGGGAGCACCGGCAGGTCCTAACCGTTCGGCTACATATTCATACCCCGAAAGCATCTCATTTCTATATGCTTCATTTTCAATGATATTTCTCAATTCGCTCTGCATATTTTTCACGGTCATCGTATCTGCCACCAGTTCCTTTACCACTTCACGGTCAGCAATCAAATTAACCAACGAAATAAATCTCACAGTTAAGATATGACGCCGCAAAAAAGAAACCACTTTCCCGATCGGAGTGTAATAACAAACCACTTGAGGAACACGAAACAATGCCGTCTCAAGCGTAGCTGTACCCGAAGTAACTAAAGCTACATCTGCATGCTGCAACAGGCTATAAGTCTGATCGAAAATGATTTTCACTTTCGCCTCTCCTACATATTGTTTATAATACTCGGGAGCAATGGCAGGTGCACCGGCCAAGACAAGCTGATAATCAGGAAAAGCGGAAGCAGCCTTCAACATATCCGGCAGATTATCTTTGATTTCCTGTTTCCGGCTACCGGCAAGAAGAGCGATAATCGGCTTATCCTCCAATTGGTTCTCCGCAATAAAGTGCTCCTTATTTTTCGGATGAGCTGCCTGATAGGCTGCCACCTCATCCACCGTAGGGTTTCCTACATAGTGAATGGGGTATTGATGCTTTCCTTCGAAGAATTCCACTTCAAAAGGAAGAATGGAGAAAAGCTCATCTACATCTCGTTTTATATTCTTGATACGGTATTCTTTCCACGCCCATATCTTCGGAGAAATATAATAGTAAACCGGTATCTGTGTCTTTGCATGGACAAACTTGGCAATATCAAGATTGAATCCCGGATAATCTACCAGAATAACAACGTCCGGTTCCCAGGAAACAATGTCTTCTTTGCAACGCTTCATATTTGCAAAGATAGTGCGCAGATGGAGTAATACAGGAATAAATCCCATGTATGCCAACTCCTTATAGTGCTTTACCATCGTTCCTCCGACAGCCGCCATCAAGTCACCTCCGAAAAAACGGAAATCAGCCTGCGGGTCTTCTGCCTTTAAGGCAGCCATCAGATGAGAGGCGTGCAAGTCGCCGGAAGCTTCACCGACAATCAGATAATACTTCATAGAGTTGAGAGTTGAGAGTTGAGAGTTGAGAGGGATAGATGACTAACAGGGCGTCATGCTTTCTTTTTCAAATTTCAACTAATTAAACCATTTATTAAGTTCGTCTATAAAGTGATAAGCCGTCACGTCAACCGTAGTCGGGGTGATAGCAACATAACCATTTGCCAAAGCCCAATGATCGTTCTTCTCGTTTTCAGGTTCATGATCGGTAAATTCACCGGTCAGCCAGAAATAGTTAGGATCATTCAGACGAGGGCAGGCAGCCCATTCATTCGTCCAACGTCCTTTCGCCTGTTCACAGATTTTCACTCCTTTTATATCGGCTGTATCGGGGAAGTTTACATTCAGACAAGTTAAAGGAGGAAGTCCTTTTTCCAAGATCATGGCAGCGATACTGCGAATATAAGGTCCGGCAGCTTCAAAATCAGCATCGGGTGCATGATTGCACAAGGAGAAGCCAATAGAAGGAATTCCATTCAAACAGCCCTCAAACACCACTCCCATCGTACCGGAATAATGCACGTTAGTGGCAGAGTTATCTCCATGATTGATACCGCCGACTATCAGATCCGGAGTCCGGTCGAGCACTGTGTTTCGTGCCAATTTGATGCAATCGGTCGGTGTTCCCGAACATTTATAAACAGTCAAGCCCACTTCCTTCTTTACTAACTGGTAATGAACCGGCTGCGTCACCGTCAGCGCACACCCACTACCGGAACGCGGAGCATCAGGTGCCATCACTATAATCTCACCCAAAGGGCGAAGAAACTTCACCAGTTCATTAATACCTTTAGCCATCACGCCATCGTCATTCGAAACAAGTATCAACGGCTTCTCTTTTTCCATATATTCAATCCTTTCCTTTTTTATATTCGCACAAAAGTAACAAAAAGAAGCCGTACCACCAAACACCTCCCCGCATCAGATCGAAAAGTCTCTTCCACCCCCACTCCTACCCGTTTACAAATCTTAATCTTCTGCAAGCGAGCAAAAAAAGAAATAAATATCCAATATAAATATGTATATTTGCAAGCTCATAAAGAGAAAGGTAGATGATGAACCTGTCGAAGTTTGGTAACCGTTTCGTCCGACAGTTATTAACAAAACAGGCGACTTATCAACAGAAATTGCAAAGTTTCTCTTTTTTCGTAGGCGCTCTAAGGATTTATCACTTATTTCGCTGCCAATAAATTTAGAGAATATGGGAAAAATTATTGCTTTGGCCAATCAAAAAGGCGGTGTAGGAAAGACAACGACTACGATTAATCTCGCAGCTTCACTTGCTACACTGGAAAAAAAGGTACTCGTGATAGATGCCGACCCGCAAGCTAATGCCTCTTCCGGTCTGGGAGTAGACATCAAGCAGTCGGAATGCACTATCTATGAATGTATTATTGACAGAGCCAACGTACAGGACGCTATCCTTGATACGGAGATTGATTCTTTGAAAGTAATCTCTTCGCACATCAATCTCGTAGGAGCAGAGATTGAAATGCTGAACCTCCCAAACCGAGAAAAGATACTAAAAGAAGTACTCACACCTTTGAAGAAAGAATATGACTATATCCTGATAGACTGTTCGCCTTCATTAGGACTGATCACGATCAATGCCCTGACGGCAGCCGACTCCGTGATTATCCCCGTTCAAGCTGAATATTTTGCTCTTGAAGGTATCAGCAAATTGTTGAATACCATCAAAATCATCAAGTCGAAACTGAATCCGGCTTTAGAAATCGAAGGTTTCTTGCTGACAATGTATGACTCTCGTCTGCGTCAGGCTAATCAGATTTACGACGAAGTGAAACGTCATTTCCAGGAACTGGTATTCAACACCGTTATTCAACGAAATGTGAAATTGAGCGAAGCTCCCAGCTACGGTGTCCCGACCATCCTTTACGATGCGGAATCTACCGGCGCCAAAAACCACTTGGCTCTTGCTAAAGAGATTATCAACCGAAATAAATAAAAGAAAGAAGAAGATATGGCAACACAAAAAAGAAATGCATTAGGACGTGGTCTCGACGCCTTGCTCTCAATGGATGATGTGAAAACCGAAGGGTCTTCTTCCATTAATGAAATAGAGCTGGCAAAGATTACTGTCAATCCCAACCAGCCCCGCCGTGAGTTTGACGAAACAGCATTGCAGGAATTGGCTGATTCCATTGCGGAAATCGGTATCATCCAACCTATCACTTTACGCAAACTCTCGGACGATGAGTATCAGATCATCGCGGGAGAGCGTCGTTATCGTGCATCACAAAGAGCAGGACTGAAAACGATCCCTGCTTATATACGCACTGCCGACGACGAAAACATGATGGAAATGGCGCTGATTGAAAATATCCAGCGTGAAGACCTGAATGCCGTAGAAATCGCACTTGCCTACCAGCATCTGCTCGATCAGTACGAACTGACACAGGAACGTCTTAGCGAACGTATCGGAAAGAAACGAACGACGATCGCCAACTACCTGCGCTTACTGAAATTGCCGGCTCCGATACAGATGGCCCTGCAAAACAAGCAGTTGGACATGGGACATGCCCGTGCACTGATTTCATTAGGCGACCCTAAACTACAAGTTAAAATATTCGAAGAAATACAAGAACACGGATATTCAGTCCGCAAAGTAGAAGAAATTGTTAAATCATTAAGCGAAGGAGAAGCTGTGAAAAGCGGCACACGGAAAATAACACCCAAACGTGGCAAACTTCCTGAAGAATTCAACTTATTGAAGCAACAACTCTCCGGCTTTTTCAACACCAAGGTACAACTCACCTGCTCTGAAAAGGGAAAAGGCAAGATCAGTATTCCTTTCGGGAACGAGGAGGAACTGGAACGTATCATGGAAATCTTCGATACGCTAAAGAAGTAAATGACAAGAAAAAAAGTAAGAAATATCAGTTACTAGTCAGCGCCCTGCTTCTCTGTTTTTTACAGGTGGCAGGGATTGATGTGTATGCACAATCCACTGTTACTCCGGCACGGAAAGATACAACAATCATACAGCGCGAAGCGCCGAAAGCCCGTGCACGAAGGCATCGTGATCCGATAATACAGGACTCGGTGAAGAAGGATTCTATCCAAATCATACCATCCAAAGAACTTCCGGCCATCGACAGTTTGTCAGCTGCTAAAATACAGATAGCGGACAGCTTGGATGCAGCCAACAAGAAAGAGCTGAAAAAGATAGAGCAACCTGCCTCCATTGTTGTAAAGACCGACACTGTGCCGCCACCTGCTCAAGATATTAACAAGAAAATATTTATCCCGAATCCGACCAAAGCAACGTGGTTGGCAGTCGTATTCCCCGGTGGAGGACAGATTTACAACCGTAAATACTGGAAATTGCCTATTATATATGGAGGATTTGCTGGTTGTGCTTACGCCTTAAGTTGGAACGGTAAGATGTACAAAGACTATTCGCAAGCCTATCTGGACATTATGGACAGCAATCCGAATACGAAAAGTTACGAAGATTTGTTGCCCCCGAACTCCACTTATAATGAGGAGCAGCTAAAAAACACACTAAAACGAAGAAAAGATATGTTCCGTCGTTATCGGGACCTTAGTATATTTGCTTTTATCGGAGTTTATCTGATCTCTATCATCGACGCTTATGTAGATGCAGAGTTGTCTAACTTCGATATAACCCCCGACTTGAGCATGAAAGTAGAACCGGCTGTTATCGACAATAACAACCAGTTCCGCTCCAGCAGTTTAAAAAGCAAGTCGGTTGGTCTGCAATGCGTATTACGATTTTAAAAACACAATTTAGATTGATCTTATTATTGAAGCATGAAGAAATTAGTTAACTATTGTTCGATTATTTTTCTTTTACTGGTGGCAACGTCGCAGGTAAAAGCGCAAAGTGTAGATGTAGTGATTCGTGAAAATGGAACTGAACGCAAAGAAAGCATCGACCTGCCTAAAAGTATGACATATCCACTTGACAGTCTGTTGAACGACTGGAAAGCTAAAAATTATATTGACTTAGGCAAAGATTGCAGTACAGCTGAAATCAACCCTTTATTCAGCGACTCTGTCTACATCGACCGCTTGTCACGCATTCCGGCTATCATGGAAATGCCTTATAATGATATTATCCGCAAATTCATCGATATGTATGCAGGACGCTTGCGCAATCAGGTTTCTTTCATGTTGAGTGCCTGCAACTTCTATATGCCGATTTTTGAAGAAGCATTGGATGCATACGGACTTCCACTGGAACTTAGATATCTCCCGATTATCGAATCTGCACTGAACCCCTCTGCCGTGTCACGCGCAGGCGCTTCCGGTCTGTGGCAATTTATGATTGGTACAGGTAAGATCTATGGCTTGGAATCAAACAGCCTGGTAGATGAACGACGCGACCCGATTAAAGCAACTTGGGCTGCCGCACGTTATCTCAAAGAAATGTACGATATCTATGGAGACTGGAATCTTGTGATTGCTGCTTATAACTGTGGCCCCGGTACTATCAACAAGGCAATCCGCCGTGCCAATGGCGAAACGGATTACTGGAAAATTTATAATTACCTGCCTAAAGAGACACGTGGTTACGTACCTGCCTTTATCGCCGCTAATTATGTGATGACTTACTATTGTGACCATAATATTTGTCCGATGGAAACAAATATCCCGGCAAGTACCGACACAGTACAAGTGAACAAGAATCTGCACTTCGAACAGATTGCTGATCTTTGCAACGTACCTTTGGATCAAATCAAGAGTTTGAATCCGCAATATAAGAAGCACATGATTCCGGGTGACAGCAAGCCTTATACTTTAAGACTTCCTATCGATGCTATCAGTACCTTTATAGATAAGCAAGACACAATTTACGCACATCGTGCCGACGAATTGTTCCGCAACCGAAAAACCGTTGCAGTAAAGGAAATTACCCCCTCAACCCGCAAAACGACAGCAGCTGTTGCCGGTAAAGGTAAACTGACCTACTACACAATAAAAAGTGGAGACACTTTGTCAACCATCGCCGGAAAGTATGGCGTCACAATTAAGGATATACAAAGGTGGAATGGAATGTCCAACACCAAAATTGCTGCAGGAAAACGATTGAAAATATACAAATAAATAGCTTCCTGCTTGCATCGTTCGGAAATTTGCTTATTTTTGCAGAACTAAGCAAGTGAAAGGATAACAATTATGGATAATCTGCCCCCTAAAGAAATAAGTGATGAAGAGATGATCAATCAGGCGTTCCACGAACTACTGAATGATTATCTCAACACTAAACATCGCAAAAAGGTTGAAATCATTACGAAGGCTTTCAACTTCGCCAATCAGGCGCATAAAGGTATCAAACGTCGTTCGGGCGAACCTTATATTATGCACCCAATTGCCGTTGCAAGTATTGTATGTAATGAGATCGGTCTGGGTTCAACTTCTATATGTGCGGCCTTGTTGCATGATGTAGTAGAAGACACTGATTACACAGTAGAAGACATTGAAAATATCTTTGGCCCGAAGATTGCCCAAATTGTGGACGGACTGACCAAGATATCCGGCGGAATTTTCGGTGACCGTGCTTCAGCACAAGCAGAGAACTTCAAGAAGTTACTGCTCACCATGTCGAACGATATCCGGGTAATTCTTATCAAGATAGCCGACCGTTTGCACAACATGCGTACCCTCGGTTCCATGTTGCCCAACAAGCAATATAAGATTGCAGGCGAAACGCTTTACATCTATGCGCCACTCGCCAACCGCCTGGGTCTCTATAAAATAAAAACAGAGCTTGAGAATCTAAGCTTCAAATATGAACATCCCGAAGAATATGCGGAAATAGAAGAGAAGTTGAATGCCACAGCTGCCGAACGCGACAAAGTTTTCAACGACTTCACTGCTCCTATCCGTACACAGTTGGATAAGATGGGATTAAAATACCGGATACTTGCCCGCGTAAAATCAATCTATTCTATCTGGAACAAAATGCAGACCAAGCATGTTCCTTTTGAAGAAATATTTGATCTACTAGCTGTCCGTATCATCTTCGAGCCACGTAACATAGAAGAAGAACTCAACGACTGTTTCGACATTTACGTTTCCATCTCCAAGATATACAAGCCTCATCCGGACCGTCTGCGCGACTGGGTGAGCCATCCTAAAGCAAATGGTTATCAGGCATTGCATGTCACCCTGATGGGTAATAACGGACAATGGATTGAAGTCCAGATTCGTAGTGAACGAATGAATGACGTTGCCGAACAAGGTTTCGCCGCTCACTGGAAATACAAAGAAGGAGGAGGCAGCGAAGATGAAGGAGAGTTGGAAAAATGGTTGAAAACCATTAAGGAGATATTGGATGATCCGCAACCGGATGCCATTGATTTTCTGGATACCATCAAACTTAATTTATTTGCTTCTGAAATATTCGTATTCACCCCCAAAGGTGAGCTGAAGACTATGCCGCAGAATTCTACGGCTCTCGACTTCGCGTTTTCCCTGCATACGGATATTGGCAGCCATTGTATTGGTGCCAAAGTCAACCACAAATTAGTTCCGTTAAGCCATAAATTGCAAAGTGGTGACCAAGTTGAGATCCTGACTTCAAAATCGCAACGTGTGCAACCGCAATGGGAAGTTTTTGCAACCACTGCCCGTGCCCGTGCCAAGATAGCAGCCATCCTCCGCAAAGAGCGTAAAGCAAACCAGAAGATAGGTGAAGAAATCCTTAACGAGTTTTTGAAAAAAGAGGAAATCCGCCCTGAAGAAACCGTTATTGAGAAGCTGCGCAAACTGCATAATGCCAAGAATGAAGAAGAACTGCTGGCCGCCATTGGCAGCAAAGCAATCGTCTTGGGAGAAGCGGATAAGAATGAACTGAAAGAAAAGCAAACCAGTAACTGGAAGAAATATCTGACTTTCTCTTTCGGCAACAATAAAGAGAAGCAGGAAGAAAAAGAGCCGCAAGAAAAAGAAAAGATCAATCCGAAGCAAGTGCTCAAGCTGACAGAAGAAAGTTTGCAGAAGAAATATATCATGGCCGAATGTTGCCATCCTATTCCCGGTGATGACGTATTGGGATATGTGGATGAAAACGACCGGATCATTATCCACAAACGCCAATGTCCTGTTGCCGCCAAACTGAAGAGCAGTTATGGCAACCGTATATTAGCAACAGAATGGGATACACACAAAGAACTATCTTTCCTGGTATATATATATATAAAAGGTATAGACAGCATGGGACTTTTGAATGAAGTCACCCAGGTTATCTCCAGACAACTCAATGTAAATATCCGTAAGCTAACCATCGAAACCGAAGATGGTATCTTTGAAGGAAAAATTCAGTTATGGGTACATGACGTGGATGATGTGAAAACCATCTGTAACAATCTGAAGAAAATACAGAATATCAAACAGGTGAGCCGCGTAGAAGAATAACATTGATCGACACATTCGTTATCGATCAACGTTATTCTACTCCCGCCCATCCAATTCGCGTTTAATAGCCAAAAGCTCTTCTTTTATCGCTTTCAGCTTATTTACAATCTCATAATTACGAACCGTAGCTTCTTTATTATCTTTCAAACGTTGCCGGGCACCGGGAAGTGTCATGCCTTTTTCTTTTACCAAATGATAGATAAGACCGATCGTTTCTACGTCTTCTTTGCGGTACTGACGTATTCCTCTTCCCGCTGTCTTAGGAGAGATTTGCGGAAATTCCTTTTCCCAAAAACGGAGCAATGACGGATTGACTCCGAACATATCGGCAACCTCTCCTATTGAATAATATAGCTTCAATTCTTTATCTGTATTAAGCATAGCACTCCTGTTTTAAGATTTTAATCGAATACTTTACCATGATTGGCTGCCAACTGAATCATCTTTTCATAATCTTCGGCACTCAAATCCATGAAATAATAATTGACCGGATTCACTACCTGCCCTTTCACGTGCACTTCATAATGCAAATGCGGGCCGGTACTTTTTCCTGTACTACCCACTTTTCCGATAATCTCACCACGTACCACTTTCTTTCCGACTTTCGTATTAAATCCCTGCAAGTGAGCATACCGAGTAAGATACCCGAAACCATGATCTATCTCAATAGTATTACCGTATCCGGTTTCCCATCCCACTTTCACCACTGTTCCGTTTCCGGTAGCATAAACATCCGTTCCCGGATGAGCAGAGAAGTCCATGCCTGCATGGAACTTTGTCGTACCATAAATAGGGTCGATACGTGTACCATAACCGGATGCTGTCTGACGAAGATCTTTATTCGAAATAGGCTGTATGGCCGGAATACATTTCAGCATCTCATCATGGTTCTTACACATATCAATCACATCATCGAAAGATTTCGACTGGATATAAAGCCTTTTGGAAAGCACATCCAACTTTTGAGTCGTATTCACCACCAGCTTGGCATTCGCCAAATCCATCAGTTCTTCGTAACGGTTCGTCCCGCCATAACCTGCCTGACGAATAGCCGGAGAAACAGGATCTGCCTGTAAAATCACCCGATACAGATTATCGTCACGTTGCTGAATATCCTGAAGCACCCCCATAGCGTCGTCCAAACGCCGGGAAAGCACATTGTACTGCGCCAAAAGACGGCTGTTTTCAATTCTTAATTCCTTCTCCGACGGAGAACCAAAAATCAAAAGCAATACAATAAAGCAACCTGCTCCCAACCCCATTCCATAGAAAAGCCGACGCAGGATACTAAGCGCACGCTGCCGTACGGTAGGGTAAATTCGATCATAAGTCTGGGTCTGTGGATTATAGATGTAGTATACTTTGCGCATCTTTTTGGAAATATTTCGCTTGTTAATACGGCAAAAGTAATAAAAACAAGCTATCTTTGCACAGTTTTTACGAATTTATGAGTTGTGATTTATGATTTATTGGGGATTCCTCCCCTCTCTCATATCCCACAGCCCATAATTCATAATTCATAAATCATAATTCTTCATTATATGTTGACTGCAAAAGAGATCAGAGATTCATTCAAGAATTTCTTTGAGTCGAAAGGACACCACATCGTTCCCTCGGCTCCGATGGTGATTAAAGATGACCCTACCCTGATGTTTACGAACGCGGGTATGAACCAGTTTAAAGATATTATTTTGGGTAACCATCCGGCGAAATACCAAAGAGTCGCGGACTCGCAAAAATGTTTGCGTGTAAGCGGAAAGCATAATGACCTGGAAGAAGTAGGACACGATACGTACCACCACACCATGTTTGAAATGCTTGGTAACTGGTCGTTCGGCGATTACTTCAAGAAAGAAGCGATCAGCTGGGCGTGGGAATATCTGGTAGAAGTCTTGAAACTGAATCCGGAACATCTCTATGCAACCGTATTTGAAGGAAGTCCTGAAGAAGGATTGAGCCGTGACGATGAAGCTGCTTCCTATTGGGAACAGTTCTTGCCGAAAGATCACATCATCAACGGTAACAAACACGACAACTTCTGGGAAATGGGTGATACAGGACCTTGCGGACCTTGTTCCGAAATCCATATCGACCTCCGTCCTGCTGAAGAACGTGCCAAGATCTCCGGTCGCGACCTCGTGAACCACGATCACCCGCAGGTAATTGAAATCTGGAACCTCGTGTTCATGCAATACAACCGCAAAGCAGACGGCAGTCTTGAGCCGCTTCCTGCCAAGGTTATTGATACCGGTATGGGATTCGAACGTCTTTGTATGGCTCTGCAAGGCAAAACATCCAACTACGACACAGACGTATTCCAGCCAATGCTGAAAGCTATTGCAACAATGTCGGGTACAGAATATGGAAAAGACAAGCAGCAAGATATTGCAATGCGTGTAATTGCCGACCATATCCGTACCATTGCATTCTCAATCACAGATGGTCAGTTGCCGTCTAATGCAAAGGCAGGTTATGTGATCCGCCGTATCCTTCGCCGTGCTGTCCGTTACGGATATACTTTCCTCGGACAGAAACAGGCATTTATGTATAAGTTGCTTCCTGTATTGATTGATAACATGGGAGAGGCTTATCCTGAACTGGTTGCACAAAAGACACTGATTGAAAAAGTAATCAAGGAAGAAGAAGAATCATTCCTCCGCACTTTGGAAACTGGTATCCGTTTATTGGATAAGACAATGGAAGATACCAAAGCCAATGGAAAAACTGAAATCAGCGGTAAAGATGCCTTTACTTTATATGATACATTCGGTTTCCCGCTCGACTTGACAGAGCTGATTCTCCGTGAAAACGGAATGACTGTCAACATTGAAGAGTTCAATGAAGAAATGCAGCAACAGAAACAGCGTGCACGTAATGCTGCCGCCATCGAAACTGGTGACTGGATTGTACTGAAAGAAGGAACTACTGAATTCGTTGGTTACGATTACACTGAATACGAGGCTTCTATCCTTCGTTACCGTCAGATCAAACAAAAGAACCAGACATTGTATCAGATTGTACTCGACTATACTCCGTTCTATGCAGAAAGTGGTGGTCAGGTAGGTGATACAGGTGTATTGGTGAGCGAGTTCGAGACGATTGAAGTGGTCGACACAAAGAAAGAGAATAATCTTCCGATACATATTACCAAAAAGCTACCCGAACATCCGGAAGCTCCGATGATGGCTTGTGTAGATACCGACAAACGTGCTGCCTGCGCAGCCAATCACTCGGCGACCCACTTGCTGGATGCTGCTTTACGTGAAGTATTGGGTGAACACATCGAACAGAAAGGTTCATTGGTTACACCGGATTCATTGCGTTTCGACTTCTCTCACTTCCAGAAAGTGACCGATGAAGAAATCCGTAAAGTTGAACATATCGTCAATGCAAGAATCCGCGCTAATATCCCATTGAAAGAATATCGCAATATTCCTATCGAGGAAGCTAAAGAGTTGGGAGCTATCGCTCTCTTTGGTGAAAAGTATGGCGACAGAGTTCGTGTGATCCAGTTCGGCACTTCTATCGAGTTCTGCGGTGGTACACACGTAGCTGCAACCGGAAATATCGGTATGGTAAAAATCATCTCCGAAAGTTCTGTTGCTGCCGGCGTTCGCCGTATTGAAGCTTATACCGGAGCACGCGTGGAAGAAATGCTGGATACGATACAAGATACACTTAGCGACTTGAAGGCTCTCTTTAACAATGCTCCTGACTTGAGAATTGCAATCCGTAAATATCTGGATGAAAATGCAGGATTGAAAAAGCAGGTAGAAGACTTCATGAAAGAGAAAGAAGCAGCTTTGAAGGAAAGACTACTGAAAAATGTACAAGAGATCCACGGTATCAAAGTAATCAAGTTCTGTGCTCCGCTACCGGCAGAAGTAGTGAAGAATATCGCTTTCCAACTTCGGGGTGAAATCACAGAAAACTTGTTCTTCGTAGCCGGAAGTACAGACAATGGCAAACCGATGCTGACAGTAATGCTTAGCGATAATTTGGTTGCTGGTGGTCTGAAAGCTGGTAATCTGGTAAAAGAGGCTGCCAAACTGATTCAAGGTGGCGGCGGTGGCCAACCTCACTTCGCTACCGCAGGAGGTAAAAATGCTGATGGACTACCGGCAGCAGTTGAAAAAGTACTGGAGCTGGCAGGAATCTAAGAATAAATAAAAGAGGCTGTCTAACAAGCCACAAAAAGAAATCACCCCTATCAGAGTTTGTTCTGATAGGGGTGAAATCGTTAAAAAGAGACTTATAGACAACCTCTTTTACGTAAAGACTTAAAATTAGACGCGTCTGAATAAATATACATAAGAAACTCCCTATTAATGTAGAAAAAAATAGTGACGGTATATGCACAGGATAGTGACGGTATCGCTAGCATATAGCGTCACTATTTGCATCGGATAGCGTCACTATTTTACAGAAGGGAATTCACCAACAACAATTTCGGCTTGAATCCCCTTTTGAATCCTCTATAAAAGCATCGGAAAAGGATACTTCCGACCCTCCCCCAAAACCAAACAAACCCGGTAAGAAATAGAAGTCTATTTGTCTCTTTCTAAAAATATTAGCTTATAATTTAGGCTTGTCACAGTTTTTTTCTACCTTTCCTCTAAAAAGAAAAATCTCCTGCTCTTATATTCGCATGTAACTTACTTGTATCTAATTAATTATACTTATAGTCCGTAAGTTTTCCCACAAAACGCCTAAGACGACAAGTATTTTGTCGTCTGAACTAGTAAAGTTTGTTACTTTCCTCTTCAGCCTAAAAGGACTACGCTGGTGTCCAATCCCTCTATAGATACAATAATTTTGTAAACGCGCTCATGTGGCAGCACAAAGGTAATTATGTTGTCGATAGAGGTATATCGGAAAGGTCTATCCGACCAATAACGATTCTAATGCTTGAATATCATTTTGCCATTCCGCCTGCTTTTCAAGCCGCTTGAGGTAAACATCTATAAAATCCTCGTCTTTTGTCAGCATATGCCATACTGCGACCAATAGTTTTCGGGCGATGGCTACTTGTATCTTCATCTTGTTCTTATGGCGTTGGGTGCATTGCACGTAGCTGAAATTTGAGAAAAAGCAGTTTCGGGTTCTTGATGCGACCCAGGATATTTCAATCAATATCTGACGCAGGAATCGGTTCCCATGCGTCGTCCTGTTGCTTTTGACTTTATTGTTGCTTATATCATTGCGTGGTTTCAATCCACACCATCCCACTAGGTTTGTTGCTTTTTCAAACGGTTTCATGTCAGCCCCGGTCTCCGCAATTATAGCCGAAGCGGCGCGTTCTTTAACACCGGGGATACTCTGTAGACGTTTGAATTGTTTCGGGAAGTGTTCCTGGCACATGGCAATGAGAGCATTCCTGCATTCTTCGATTTGTCGCTCGATTACCTCTATAAGCTCTGCGTATTGCTTTAACAAACAGATGTCTGCCTGGTGAAAGTCACCCGTTACGGCATCCTTTATGATGTTGCGTCCGTATTTCCGTAGAGTTTTTCCATGAATGAGTTTCACCAGCTCCTCAGGGTCTGTTATCCCGGTTATTATTGCACGGACGCACTTCTGATAGCTTTTTCCATTGACTCGGGATACATAGTTACTTAACCGAAAACCACATCGCTGTAAAGCAGCGTCCTGTTTATTGCTGTTATACGTCAGGTCTTCATTCAGGTCGAAGATGCGACGGTTATACTTGCGCATGTCCTGCACTCTCTTATCTGGCACAAAACTTCCACGAATCAGATTCTTCAACAAGCATTCCGCTATCCATTGGGCATCCTTCACATCACTCTTGCGACCGGGAAGCTGCTTTATAAAATAAGGATTTACCAATTTGAGAGACATGCTCTCGCACAAGGCATTCCACACAGGGACCCAATAGGTCGAAGTGCTTTCCATTGCTGCCTCTGTCACCCCATGAGAAACCATCTCGGAACACATAAGTTCTAAATCAGGAGTCAATGTACCATAAACTTTTGCAAAAATAACGGCCTCTGTATTATCCATCACACAGAGATAAATTGTATCTTTGTGGACATCAAGGCCGGCCACGATTCTGTCTTTGTCCATATTTGAGATTTTTTAGTTACACTCCTTAAATATAGGACATTCGTAACAATTAAACGAAGTATGAAGCAGAGTTTGAGGGTTGGCCTCGGTTTTTATTGTGCCGGTGTAGAAAAACTCGATTTTTCTATATAATTTTGTGACCAGATTAATTATTTTTCTTATCCTTCAAATAAATAAAATAAGTAATCACTAATACCTAAAGAATGATGAGAACACCTGCTTATCTATGCCTGCTGTTAACCTGCATGCTCATTTCTTGTACCCCTACGCAAGAAAAACACGAAATAGATTACACATCTTATGTAAATCCATTTATCGGAACAGACTTCACTGGAAACACTTATCCTGGTGCCCAAGCTCCTTTCGGCATGGTGCAACTTAGCCCGGACAACGGACTCCCCGGATGGGACCGTATCTCCGGTTATTTCTATCCGGACAGTACGATTGCCGGTTTCAGCCACACATCTTTCCGGTACTGGAGCGGGAGATTTGTATGACATTTCTTTCATGCCAGTCACCCTTCCCTACAAAGAAGCGGAAACACCGCTTGGCATCCACTCTAAATTCTCCCACAAGGATGAAAGTGCTCATGCCGGTTATTATCAAGTACGCCTGACTGATTATAACATCAACGTCGAACTGACTGCCACCGAGCGTTGTGGTATCCAACGTTATACGTTTCCGGAAGCCCAATCTGCTATCTTCTTAAATCTGAAGAAAGCCATGAACTGGGATTTTACCAACGATTCTCATATCGAAGTTGTAGACTCCGTCACCATTCAAGGTTACCGTTTCTCCGATGGCTGGGCACGCGATCAACACATCTATTTCCGCACCCGATTCTCCAAGCCTTTTGAGAAAATGGAACTGGACACAACTGCCATCATCAAAGATAACAAACGTATCGGCACAGCTGTTATCGCCCGCTTCGACTTCAACACCAAGGAAGGCGAACAGATTCTCATAAACACAGCCATTTCCGGCACAAGCATGGAAGGCGCAGCCAAAAACCTGCAAGCCGAAGTTCCCGAAAACGACTTCAACAAATACCTCGCCGAAACGAAAGCAAACTGGAACCGGCAACTCGGAAAGATTGAAATAAAAGGGGATAACGAGAACGATAAAGTGAACTTCTACACTGCTCTCTATCACTCAATGATTGCTCCAACTATTTACAGTGATGTAGACGGAGCTTACTACGGTCCCGATAAGAAAGTACACCAGACCGACGGCTGGGTTAATTATAGCACCTTCTCCCTGTGGGATACCTACCGTGCCGCCCATCCGCTCTTCACCTACACCGAACCGGAACGTGTCAACGACATGGTGAAATCCTTCATCGCCTTCTACGAACAGAATGGCCGCCTACCGGTGTGGAACTTCTACGGAAGTGAAACAGACATGATGATCGGTTATCATGCTGTTCCTGTTATTGTAGACGCCTATCTGAAAGGTATCGGCAATTTTGACGCAGAGAAAGCATTGAACGCCTGTGTAGCAACCGCCAACCTCGACAACTACCGCGGCATCGGACTCTGCAAGAAACTGGGATACATCCCCTACAACGTGACCGACCACTACAACGCCGAAAACTGGTCATTATCCAAGACACTGGAATATGCCTTCGACGATTACTGCATCGCCGAAATGGCAAAGAAGATGGGCAAGCAGGACATCGCCGAGACATTCTACAAACGTTCGCAGAACTACAAGAACGTCTACAACCCCGCCACCTCTTTCATGCAGCCACGTGACGACAAAGGCACCTTTATCAAGGACTTCAAAGCCGATGACTATACGCCACACATCTGCGAAAGCAACGGATGGCAATATTTCTGGTCGGTACAACACGACGTTGACGGACTGATAAACCTTGTAGGCGGTAAAAACAGATTTGCCGAAAAACTGGACAGCATGTTCACCTACCATCCGGCAGCAGATGCCGAACTCCCCCTCTTCAGCACGGGAATGATAGGTCAGTACGCGCACGGCAACGAGCCGAGCCATCACGTCATCTACCTGTTCAACTCGATAGGCTTCAGTGACCGGACTCAATATTACGTAGCAAAAGTAATGAACGAGCTTTACAAAAACGAGCCTGCCGGACTTTGCGGCAACGAAGACTGCGGACAGATGTCGGCATGGTACGTATTCAGCGCCATGGGATTCTACCCCGTAAACCCCGTCAGCGGAAAGTATGAAATAGGTACTCCCCTCTTCCCAGAAATGCAGTTGCACCTGGCGAACGGCAAGATTTTCACCGTACTTGCCCCCAACGTAAACAAAAAGAATATCTATATTCAGTCCATCAAAGTGAACGGACAGCCCTACGACAAGACCTACCTCACCCATGAGCAAATCATGGGCGGAGCTACCGTCGAGCTCGAAATGGGTGAGACTCCCAAGGCAATAGGAGTCATCTTTGAAGAAAAGAATCCATAAATAAAACCGAACTAAACTATCGAGAGAATGAATGAAAACTTCGATGTAACCTATCAGACGTTATTCCGCAGGTACTACCCCAGCCTCATCTTCTACGCCACCCGCCTGGTGGGCGAGGAAGATGCGGAAGATGTGGTACAGGATGTGTTTGTGGAGCTATGGAGACGGAAAGACAGCATAGAAATAGGCAACCAGATTCAAGCCTTCCTCTATCGTGCCGTCTATACCCGTGCCCTCAACGTTCTGAAACACCGGAACGTGGAAGACGGTTACTGTGCCGCCATGGAAGAAATCAACCAGAGGCGTGCAGAGTTTTATCAGCCGGACAACAACGAAGTGATTCAGCGGATTGAAGACAGGGAGCTTCGCAAAGAAATCTACGACGCGATTAACGAACTGCCGGACAAATGCAAGGAAGTTTTCAAACTCAGCTATCTTCACGACATGAAAAACAAGGAGATAGCCGACGCTCTCGGAGTTTCGCTCCGCACGGTAGAAGCACATATGTACAAGGCTTTGAAGTGCTTGCGCAGTCGCCTCAATCCACTTTGGATAATTCTTTTCTTATTTTTATGGCAAGATTGATAAGTGTTTTTGCGTTCTGAATTGTATTATTAATATGAAGGAAAAGAAAATGAGTAATCTGAGTGAAGATATAATCAACAAATATCTGACAGGACAATGCACGGAAGAGGAACTCATCGAAGTAAATGCTTGGATGAAAGAATCGGAAGAGAATGCCCTTCAGTTATTCCGCATGGAAGAGATTTATCATTTGGGTAAATTCAATCAATATGCCGACGGGCAACGGATGGCACGTGCGGAAAAACAGCTCTACAGGAAGCTGGACGAAGAAAAAGGAAAACAGAACAAAATACTGCGTATGCATCGCTGGATGAGATACGCGGTTGCCATTGCTGCCATATTGGTCATCGGTGGCGGAGCCGGATACTGGTTCTATCAGAGCGGAACCGACCAGCAAATGATGGTTGCCGTTGCCAATGAAGGTATCGTGAAGGAAGTTGTCCTGCCGGACGGTACCAAAGTCTGGTTGAACAACTCGGCTATATTAAAATATCCGCGCGAGTTTTCCGAGAAAGAGCGCAACGTGCATCTGGAAGGAGAAGCCTATTTCGAAGTAACCAAGAACCGTCACAAGCCGTTCACCATACAGAGCGACGCCATGCGTGTACGTGTACTGGGAACAAGGTTCAACTTCAAATGCGACAAACGTTGCCGGATAGCGGAAGCGACACTGATTGAAGGTGAAATAGAAGTGAAAGGCAACAAGGAAGAAGGACAAATCATCCTCACCCCCGGACAGCGTGCAGAACTGAACAAGAACAACGGACGGCTGACCGTGAAGCAAGTGGACGCTAAGATGGATGCCGTATGGCACGACAACCTGATTCCATTCCAGAAAGCCGATATCTTCACCATCACCAAGGCCTTGGAACGTTTCTACGACGTGAAGATTATCTTGTCTCCCGACATCCAGTCGAACAAGACCTACTCCGGTGTACTGAAACGGAAATCGGATATCGAATCTGTATTGAAATCATTGCAGAACTCTATCCCTATTGATTATAAAATTGTCGGAAGCAACATCTTTATTTCTCCCAAATAAGAGGGATGAATCCGACGGAACTAAAAAGCTATTAACACCATGAAATTGAAAACATTCCTAATAGTAGGATGTTTAGGAGGAATATTCACACTTAGCTCCTGCACAGCCCCCACTAGCGTAAAAGACTATAGTGCTTATGTCAACCCTTTCATCGGGACAGGCGGACATGGACACACTTTCCCCGGAGCAGTAGTTCCCCACGGCATGATTCAGCCCAGTCCGGACACACGGATTGACGGTTGGGATGCTTGTTCGGGATATTATCATGCGGACTCCACCATCAATGGTTTCTCACATACACACGTCAGCGGTACAGGCTGTTGCGACTACGGAGACGTGCTATTCATGCCCACCGTCGGCAAACAGCAATATCTGACTACCGACCCTCAAAGCCAGACACTAGCCTATGCCTCTGCCTTCTCGCACGAGAATGAAACGGCAGAACCGGGCTATTATTCCGTATTCCTGGATACTTATCAGGTAAAAGCCGAAATATCAGCCACCAGCCGCGGCGCTATCCACCGCTACACTTTCCCCGAAAGCACCGAATCCGGTTTTATCATCGACCTCGATTACAGCCTGCAACGTCAGACCAACTCGGAAATGGAAATCGAAGTGATTAGCGACACGGAAATCTGCGGACACAAGAAAACTACTTATTGGGCGTTCGACCAATACATTAATTTCTACGCCAAGTTCTCCAAACCGTTCTCTTACACGCTCGTCACCGATTCAGTCACTATGGACGATGGCAAGCGGCTTCCTGTCTGCAAAGCGTTACTGCATTTCAACACGAAGAAGGACGAACAAGTACTTGTGAAAGTCGGTGTTTCCGCTGTCGATATAGCGGGGGCACGCAAGAATGTGGAGTCGGAAATCCCTGCATGGGGTTTCGATAAGGTACGCAAAGACGCACGCACTGCCTGGAACCAATATTTGTCGAAAATTGACATCACTACTTCCGACAAGGAAGATAAAACCATCTTCTACTCCGCCCTCTACCACACGGGCATCAGTCCGAACCTGTTCACCGACGCAGACGGACGTTACTTAGGGATGGACCTCGAAGTGCATCAGGGAGATACTGTCAACCCTGTATATACTGTATTCTCACTGTGGGACACCTTCCGCGCACTGCACCCGTTAATGACAATCATCGACCCCGATTTGAACAATCAATTCATCAACTCGCTGATAAAGAAGCATCAGGAAGGCGGAATATATCCGATGTGGGATTTAGCCTCCAACTATACCGGCACGATGATTGGTTATCATGCTGTCCCCATCATTGTGGATGCTTATATGAAAGGTTACCGTAATTTCGACGCGAAAGAGGCGTACAAAGCCTGCCTGCGTGCAGCCGAATATGACACTACCGGCATCAAATGTCCGGATTTGGTATTGCCGCATCTCATGCCGAAAGCCAAGTATTACAAGAATGCCATCGGCTATATTCCCCTGTGACCGCGAAAACGAATCAGTAGCCAAAGCGCTGGAATATGCGTACGACGACTGGTGCATCTCTATCTTCGCGGAAGCTATGAACGACTTTGAATCCAAAGCCAAATACGAGCGTTTTGCCAAAGCATACGAATTCTACTGCGACAAGTCGACCCGCTTCATGCGCGGACTTGATTCGAAAGGCGAATGGCGCACACCGTTCAACCCGCGTGCTTCGACCCACCGCAACGATGATTATTGCGAAGGAACAGCGTGGCAGTGGACTTGGTTTGTGCCGCATGATGTAAAGGGATTAGTCAATCTGATGGGTGGCGAGGACGCGTTTGTACAGAAACTAGATTCTCTGTTCACTGTCGATTCATCGCTCGAAGGCGAAACGACTTCATCGGACATCAGCGGTCTTATCGGACAATATGCGCATGGCAACGAGCCCAGCCATCATGTTATCCACTTGTATAACTACGTAAACCGCCCGTGGAGAACTCAGGAGTTGGTAGACAGCGTTTACCGGAGCCAGTACGCTAACAGCATAGACGGGTTGTCAGGCAATGAAGACTGCGGTCAGATGTCTGCATGGTACGTTCTTAACTCTATGGGATTCTATCAGGTATGTCCGGGCAAACCGGTGTATTCCATCGGTCGTCCCGCTTTCGATAAAGCGGTAGTCAATCTGCCCAGTGGAAAGAAATTCAGCATTGTAGTTAAAAACAATACGAAAAAGAACAAATATATCGAAAGCATAATGCTGAACGGCAAAGTGCTGGATACTCCGTTCTTCAACCATCAGGACATCGTGAGCGGCGGAACGATAGAAATCAAAATGACTAACAAGCCTAACTATTAAAACACATTATGCCATGAAAAGACTATTACTAATAGCTTGTGTACTCAGTTGCACGGTCTTTGCCAAAGCCAAAGACTGGACACAGTATATCAACCCGCTGATGGGTTCCCAATCTACTTTCGAGTTATCAACAGGGAATACCTATCCCGCCATCGCCCGTCCCCGGGAATGAACTTCTGGACTCCGCAGACCGGAAAATGGGAGACGGTTGGCAATACACCTATACTGCCAATAAGATTCGCGGATTCAAGCAGACCCACCAACCCAGTCCGTGGATTAACGATTACGGGCAGTTTTCTATCATGCCTATAGTAGGCAAGCCCGTGTTTGATGAAGAAAAGCGTGCCAGTTGGTTTTCGCATAAAGGCGAGACTGCCACTCCTTACTATTATAAAGTATATCTTGCAGAACATGATGTAGTGACAGAAATGGTTCCGACGGAACGTGCCGTCCTTTTCCGCTTCACTTTCCCCGAAAACGACCATTCTTATGTCGTGGTGGATGCTTTCGATAAAGGTTCATATGTCAAAGTGATTCCGGAAGAAAACAAGATTATCGGCTACACTACACGCAACAGCGGCGGAGTTCCCGAAAACTTCAAGAATTACTTCATCATTGAATTCGACAAGCCTTTCACTTACAAAGCTACGGTAGCCAACGGCAATCTGCAAGAAAACGTTGCCGAACAGACAACCGACCATGCCGGAGCTATCATCGGCTTCCGGACACACAAAGGCGAACAGGTACATGCCCGAATCGCTTCCTCTTTCATCAGCTTCGAGCAAGCGGCTGTCAACATGAAGGAGCTGGGCAAAGATAATATCGAGCAACTGGCTAAGAAAGGAAAAGAAGCCTGGAATCAGGAATTAGGCAAAATAGAAGTAGAAGGTGGCAATCTCGACCAATACCGCACATTCTATTCCTGCCTGTATCGTTCACTGCTTTTCCCACGCAAGTTCTACGAACTGGATGCTGCCGGACAACCGGTTCACTACAGCCCGTACAACGGTCAGGTTCTGCCGGGATATATGTACACCGACACAGGTTTCTGGGATACTTTCCGTTGCTTGTTCCCGTTGTTGAATCTGATGTATCCGTCGGTCAACAAGGAAATGCAGGAAGGGCTTATCAACACGTATAAAGAAAGCGGATTCTTCCCCGAATGGGCAAGTCCGGGTCACAGAGGTTGCATGGTCGGTAATAATTCCGCTTCAATTCTGGTGGACGCCTATATGAAAGGCGTGAAAGTGGACGACATAAAGACATTGTACGAAGGATTGATCCACGGAACGGAAAGCGTGCATCCCGAAGTCTCTTCCACAGGACGCTTGGGATATGAGTACTACAACAAACTGGGTTATGTCCCTTACGATGTGAAAATCAACGAGAACGCTGCCCGTACACTGGAATATGCATACAACGACTGGTGTATCTACAAACTCGCCAAAGAACTGAAACGTCCGAAGAAAGAGATTAACCTCTTCGCCAAACGTGCCATGAACTACAAGAATCTTTTCGACAAAGAATTCAAACTGATGCGCGGACGCAACGAAGACGGTACATTCCAGTCTCCATTCTCTCCGCTGAAATGGGGGGACGCTTTCACGGAAGGAAATAGCTGGCACTACACTTGGTCTGTATTCCACGACCCTCAGGGACTTATCGACCTGATGGGCGGAAAAGACATGTTTATCACAATGATGGACTCCGTATTTGCCGTACCGCCTGTTTTTGACGACAGCTACTACGGACAGGTGATTCACGAAATACGTGAAATGACTGTCATGAACATGGGGAACTACGCACATGGCAACCAGCCTATCCAGCACATGATTTATTTGTATGACTATGCCGGTCAGCCCTGGAAAGCCCAATACTGGCTGCGTCAGGTTATGGACAGAATGTACACTCCGGGACCGGATGGTTATTGCGGAGACGAAGACAACGGACAGACTTCCGCCTGGTATGTATTCTCGGCATTAGGCTTCTACCCTGTCTGCCCGGGAACGGACGAGTATATCATAGGTGCCCCGTTATTCAAGAAAGCTACGCTCCACTTCGAGAACGGCAACAGTTTAGTGATTGATGCTCCGAACAACAGTAAAAAAAATTTCTATGTCAACTCGCTGAATGTTAATGGTACTGATTATACCAAGAATTATCTCCGTCACGAAGACTTATTCAAAGGTGGCACTATCAAAGTGGATATGGGTAACCAACCGAATAAGAACAGAGGAACGAAAGAAGAGGATATGCCTTATTCTTTCTCTAAAGAGCAATAATCCTTTCTCTATAAAATTGTCGCCATCCCGGTTTCAGCCTTCAGTTTCTTTCTGAAAGTAGCTAATCATCGAGATTCCGGCTGAAAGCGATAGCCTGAAAGCAAAGAAGTCTGCTTTCAGGCTATTGTTTTTGATTACTTTCCACTACTTTTTGAGATAAAGTATCATAAATGCCACTATAAGACCATTGCTATTCATCGATTTCACCAGATTCTCGAAATACCGATGAATAAGGAGATAGCGGGTGAAAGCAAGTGGCAAATTCCGGTAAAAACAGAACATTATCGGTTTCACCTTGTTTTTTCAAAAATATCGCTTGAGCCAAAAACAATATCATTATAGCTAATCCGGATATGATTATAGCTAATAAGAATATGCTTATAGCAAATCCGCTGTCAGGTATTAACAGATAATCCATCAGGTATTAACAGCCTGAACACAAGGTATTAACACCTTAATTTTCAGTCACTAATACTTGAGTTGGTGTATCTATATATTCAATACATTGTATCTATATACTTACCATATTGAATCTATATATTCAGTACGGTGGCTCTATATGCCCAGCAACCGGTATAAATAAATTTGAAAGGTGAAAGCAATAACGGGAGATTTCACCTTAATTTCTTCTACGCTTTCACCCGCTATCTCCTTATTCATCGATGTTTCAGAGATAAGGTGAAACTGGTGGAATTTATGAGTTAAAAGTTCATGTTATACTTATGAGAATCAGTAATTGAAAACAAATTCTCATTCATTTCCGTGCAGAATGAAATCATTTTTATTGTAGTTATCCTGATATCCCCCTGTCAGCATCTTTTTCCTCAATAATTTGTTTATATTTGCAGTGCTAATCTATAACAATATGTCCATACAACCATTACTAGAGCAATTTTATGAATTGAAACTGAAAGAGGCTGTGAATTTCGAGCTAATGAATGAAATCTTCATTTCTCATCACTCCACTGCAATAGAAGGCTCTTCACTCACCGAAGAAGAAAGCCGCCTGTTGATTGTAGACGGTATCACTGCCAAGGGAAAACCGCTGTATGATCATAATATGGTAAAGGATCATTTCGAAGCTTTGCGTTTTATAGTGGAAGAAGCTAGAAAGAAACGTGAAATTACTCCTGTTTTTATACAGGAAATTTCAGCTCACGTAATGCGTACTACGGGAAGTATAATCCATTCCAGTGCAGGAGATTATGATTCTTCCAAAGGAGATTGGCGCAAATCTTCCGTGCATGTAGGTGACCGTTATTTCGTAAACTATCAGAAAATAGAACGTGAAGTAACCCGTCTATGCGAAATACTAAATCAGCGTATCAAACAAGTTCAGACGCCCGACTCTATCTATCAGTTAGCTTTCGACGCCCATTTTTATCTAGTCAGCATCCATCCGTTTGCCGATGGAAACGGGAGAACTTCACGCTTATTGATGAACTATATTCTCTCTTATCATCAACTCCCTCTAGCCACTATATTCAAAGAAGATAAACTGGAATATTATCAGGCATTGGAAGCATCACGTCCCCAAGATGATAAAGATCCGGACTTATGCCCTATCCGTGATTTCATGTTTGCACAACAAATGAAGTATCTTTCAATGGAAATTAAGAAATACAGGCAGGCGGAGAAAAAAGGGGGGATGAGGTTTATATTCTAAGATACGAATTCTGTTGTAAATAAATTGGGGATATCCTTTCAAATATCCCCAAACAAAATATAACCAATATCTATAGATTAGAACTAGTTTTCGGAACCATACATATAAACTTCTGTCAAATCAAGATAATTGCCATATTTCCCCGATAACTCCACTTTTACATAGCGAGCATGCACGGATTCATACAGTTGGAAATAATGACTAGCTACCTGGGGAGTCTCTTTCGTACCTTGCTTTTCCCAAGTCGTATTATCTAATGAAGTCGAAATAGTAGCATTTCTAGGAGCAGACAACCCATCATAATTATAATAATAATCAACGCCCAAACCATTTAATGTTTTTTCCGTTTGCATATCAACTATAAACCAGAAGTTATCATTCGAGGTATAAATATCAGACCCCTCATCTCCTCCAGAACCATCAATTAGAATTTGCCCATTTCCACTAGAAGCCGTTGCAGACCATCCTGATTTAGATAAAGAAGTCCAACTTGCTATTTTATCAGGTAAAAGTCCTATATTAGTAAGAACTTTGTTGACATTAAAGATTAATATATTTTTCTTCTCATTAATCTGAGCAACTGGATCCTCACTTTCAACAGATGCAATAACTTTAAGAACATAAAACTCTTCTTCGGCTGTTTGCAACAAGAAATCATCTGTAACACCCCATGTAATATCTTCACTGGAGAGTTCTCCAGCAGGTATAATAATTTCAGCAGGAGTAACCGTTATGTCCTTCATAAACTTATCTTCCAAACCTGTAGTAGTAAGATTTATTCTAATATCCTTTCTAGCAGGTTTATCTAATTCCACTTTAAAAGTATAGGATATAGGATCAGGATTCATAATCTGATTATTAGAATATGCACGCTCAAATAAAGTTGTATTTCCATTGCTCCCGACAATTGAACAAGAAGCAATATAAGCCTCTTTCTTTATCACCACTTTAGATTCAATAGCTTCTGTTCCTATTTTATATCCTTCAACATTAGCTTTCACTCCCAATTCATATGTTACCGCATCATAATTAGACGCTGCAAAACTGAAATCTTCATCTTTCAAAGTCACCGTAACAGAAGCGGTAGTAGCACCTGCAGGAATAATAGCTTTTGTACTGCTAATTTCAATATTCTCTTTAGGTATATTAGTAGATAAAACATCAAACGTTACAGTTGCATCTTCTGGAGAAGCTAAAAAGTTGAATGTATATGTTCTTGAAACAACACCGTCCAACTCTAATGTACCATCACTCTTATAAATTGCATTCAATTCTGCCTTTGATGCTCCCTCCGTACCATTAATAGTGATAACAGGTTGATTCACAGGAAAAGTTTCCAAATCCAGAGCTTCATCATCCTGACAGCTAGCAAGAGTAAATAATGTAGCTAATGCCAGAATAAACAAAAAAGGTGTATTATATACTTTCATATTATTTTTCTTATTGAAGTTATATTTCTAATTTTACTTAAAATCATCCGGATATTTATAAGGCGTCGGGTCATTTTTCTCAAAAAAAACCGTAGGGGCTGCAACTTCAGAGCCATATAACACCGTACCACCTCCACTCAAACGGCTAAAAATATTTCCATATAACTTAGGATTAGCAGCGAATCCCATAAACCAACCATAACCACGTTCCTTAAGACCTTGAGCTGTTGATGCACTCAAGCTATTCCATCCACCATTAAATTCCATAGCAAGACCTGCACATTGCTTCATAGTCATATCTCCAGCTGGGGATGAGGATGAACCATAATTTGGGACAGAAATATCCACCCACTCTTTAATAGTTTTACCTTCAATTTCAGTTGGGTATCCATGTATCCCCATATAGCTATAGTCAAAGACAGTTACTAGTTTATCTGGCATTGCTTGCTTGGTTTCGTAACACAAACGGGCAGCAGCAGCGCTACTTCTATTTGTTAATGCTGGATTATCTAAATCCGGAGATTTAGAATACTCATCATCATAGTTTACTCCGTCCAAATTATATACTTTACAATACTGAGCGAGTTCACGAGCAAAATCCTTTGCTCCTTGAGTTGAAAGTTGAGCAACTCCTGTCATATCGCCATTACCCAATATCCCTAGTAATACTTTTATTCCACGTCTGCGAAGAGGTTGCAGAAAAGTTTCGTTGTTATCCAGCAAATATTGTACATTAGGGTTGCATTGTACTTTAGGGCGCCCAGCATCTGCGTCATAGTTAATATTGGCAGCAAACAAGACAACCACATCCCATAAAAACCTCCCATTCTCTAACTTAAAGGATAGTGCATTTAATGGATTTACATCGTTTACTTCAAAAAACAAATATCCCTGCACTACATCATCTCCTTTATAAGCATCTCCCGCTTTACGCATATCTTTGACTAAGTAAATGCAACTGCCATTCTCATCATTGACAACCAAATCATTACTATGTTCGCTAATGACCACGGGGATGGCATAAGTTTTATCTTCTTGCAGTGCTTCACCAGCCTGAATTGCCATATTCACCTCAGCCGATTTTGCTGCAGCATTTACAACCAGCTTTCCTTCATTAGCAAATGAAATCAGATTTTCCGGATACAGCTCAAATTCTGTTCCATGCACTTTATTGTATGCAGCCAAATAAGCTGCATCTATTTTAACCCTTGCAGAAGTCTCAGTAACAGGGGCTTTACTCAGACCTAGTTTCACTGAGGTTTGATAAGTTTCCCCATAAAGTTCGACAATGTTGGATACTTTATTAGATTTTCCATCACGTAGATATGCATTATTCTCATACACACCGTTATACATTTCTTTATCAAACTGAGTTCCGACATCAAGGTCGTCAGCACAAGATGTAAAGAGAGCAGTACCACCTACAAACAGGGTAGCTAATAAACCTAATTTTATATACTGAATATTCATAATAAATTCATTTAATTTAGATTACAGTTAAACCAGAATTACTTTTGCGCGGGTATTTCTACATTTATCCATTTAGGATCACCACCTACAGCTGTAATATCATTTCCATGTCCAGTATGATCTCTAATTGTACCGCCAGTACCTTCATTGAACTTCCAGTAGGCTACCAATCCTTCGCTATCCGGTGATACTTTATAAGGATTCTTTGCTATCTGTTCTGCAGTTCGCTGTACATTCCAGATACGTACCTCTGCAATATCACCCGGTAACCAACGCTCCTCATTATAAGACTTGCCAATATTGCAACCGCTAGTCAAACTAACCTTTCCACTTGCAGCTTCATCTCCATAAACACGCACACCGTCTTTATAAAAAATACGTTCACCAGTTGTAGCATCATAAACAATAGCGATATGTACCCACTCATTTACCGGTAATCCCGGAACTGCATTTGCCTCTGGAAAATTTCCGCCTGGCGCAACTACCTGAACTTGATCACGCGGACGGTCACCATCTCCTACCCGCACAAGGAATGAGCCTTCAATACCAAAGACCGAACTCAATGCATTATCACGTCCTGCTACCCAATCATCACTACGAAGCAAAGCCTCTATCGTAATGGTTGACATAGAACTCACATTACTTTTCCATTTAATGGGAAAATATAACTTCTTAATATTTGCCACTACATTGATCAAAGCTGCGCCTTTAAAGACAAAATATGCAGTACGGTGGCTCCCTAAAATAGCCATTTTCGATGCTCCTGTAATAGTAACCGGAAGTACATAACGTTTTGAATCATCCAGTTCATTCGTATTCTTAAAATTCACTACAATATCATCACTGGATATATCTCCGGTTTTAATTGTCGCAGTTTTCTTCGGAATATCATAATAATCAGCAGCAAGGGCTGTCGCATTATCACCATAAATTAGATTATAAGAAGCTGTCATAGCAGGTGCGGCCTCAAAATCAATCTGTATATCCTCTTCGGCTGGTGATGCTATACGATAAGCGATGCTACGTGAAGCCTCTGTAATACTTTCCTTAATCAACAAGTCATCACAAATAGGTTGAGAACTTATATACAGTTTATTATCATAATGATGTTCATTATCAATATCGGCCTCTTTACACCCGGTCATAGCCACAGTTACAAAAGCCAAAGAGAGAAAATAATATTTATAGAATTTCATATCCAAGCTTATTTATTAGGATTCATAATATAAATAACTTCACGCAATTGTTTATAGGTATCATTATAATAATCGTTCTGAACGCTCATAATAAAGATACCCTTACGAGTATAGTCTGGAGAAAACTGTCCCATCCATTGAGCTGTTCCTGGGGCAGCCAGTGTCTTTTCTCCCTTTTCGTCTACCGTATTCCAATATCCTATCACTTTGTCATCGTCTCCAGCTTGTGGGAACTGTACACATGCGATAAAACGATCTGTCGGAACGGGATTAACGCCTTCATAGAGTTCATTTTTTATATCTTCGCCTGCCTGAATGGCCAAATAAGCTTTCAAAGAAAGATCATCAGCATTAGTTGAAGATGCTGTCTTCAAAATGATATAGTTAAACTTGTTCAGCATACTCATATTCTCTGGCACAAAATACTGTATATTTCCAAACAAAGCCAGCGTTTTATTTGTATGCCCAGCTTGCCATTCCACTACCTTATTAAAGAAATTCTGCTGACGTACATTATATTCAGCTAGGGCTCCAGGTTTCATACTGACTAACGAACGACCTGTATAATCAATAAGGATTCCGTCATAACCATATTTATCACAAAGAGACAACATCGCATCCGTACGTTCTCCCAGATATTCTAATGCTTCTTCTTCAGTCAATGCAGGATTTTCCTTCACCATAGCTTTCCAGTCTGTTTCAAAGCTACCATAATCAATACTATAAAGAGTACGGGTACCTTTTTCACGTATCTTTTCCATCTCGCTCTGAATCACGGGGTTTAAATTGTCCGGAAGATTCAGACAAATAAAATCAACGCTGTCCGGTACCGCAGTCAGACGTTCTGCCTGTTTGGCCGGTTCGTTCAGAGAATTGTCAAATGACACAAAAGTTACTTTATGTTCTCCTGCTTTGTAGTTCTTCAAGTCTTGAATATAATCAGCATACAATTGAGGATTCTGTTCCTCAAAAGAAGGATTATTCAGACCGAGACTTTCAGGATCTGTCCAGTCGTCACAGGAAGAGAATGCCAAGATTGATGCCGAAACCGCCACCACAGACATACTATATTTCAATAAACTTTTCATATATATTCGAATTGAAGTTAATACTATTTCTTTTTGGCCCACCACAAATCTGTAGCCATATTGTCAGGACCGCCCAAATACTTGGCAACAGCTTCTTCTACGTTTTTCTGGTTGCTATTGTATTCATCCAATGGATAAGGCATACGACGCGCCCCTTTACTTGAATCTACAATACCCCCACTCTTATTGCCAGTTCCGGTGGCAGGAATCATATGAGGATAACCCGTGCGACGGTAATCAGCCCAAGCCTCGTTACCCAATTGCCAATTGGCAATCCATTTTTGAATGATAATGCGTTCTTGCATTTCATCCTTAGACGCTCCTGCTTGCCACTTGATAGTCATTGTAGACAAAGTATTTGCATAAGTATTATCACCCGCCGGATCTACATAGGTTGCAGGCTTACTGGTGTCATCATTTATATATACTTCTGCATCAGCTGCTCCCCATTGTTCAAATGACAAACGAATACCTGTATTATAGAAGCCTTCAGCATCACCGCCCATATTGAATTTAAAAATAGCTGCACCTTCGGCACGTAAGAAAGCAACTTCGGCAGCGTTCATCCAATAAAGCGGAGAAGTAGGGAGTATGTTAACTCCTGAGTATTTATGTCCTTTCTCTGTCAAATTCGGAATGACAATACCACGACGCAAACCAACATAATCAACACCCGGCCATTCGGATTTAGTAAAATACTTCTCACGGCGATTATCTTTATAACCATTCATATAACAAATGATATCAGCTGCAGCATGTGTATCACCACCTGTAGTACAATCTTTATTATCACTGTGCTTATTAGCCTGAACCTGATTATATCTCGTAGCTACATAAATAGGATTTTGCATCGTTGTGAAATAATTCCAAGCTGCATTATCTGCATTAGACTCTATCACACCGCCATTTTCCGGTTTCACAGCCTCTTCGGCTATTACTCTCGCTTTAGTTTCATTCACATAGGCAATACGAATAGCCAGACGTAGCTTCAATGAATTTGCAAATTTAATCCATTTCTTTACATCACCACCATAAACGTAGTCTGCTGTCGATGTCAGCAATTCATTAGGATGCTCGTTCAATGTTTTAATAGCAGCGTCCAATTCGTCAAAGAATGTATTATATACTTTTTCTTCTGAATCATAAGGAGTCGATAAAGCTCCGTCCGCACCAATCTGAGAATAAGGTATAGGACCGAAAGTATCGGTCACTCGATGCATCACTGCCACCTTTATGATTTGAGCTATTGCATAAGGAACCGGATTGTTAGTGCTATGTGACACAAGCTCAACTACAGATAGATTGGAATATAGAACCGGAATCACTTTATCGCTTTTCAAGAATACGCGACTCCAGTCATCTTTAGCATTAAAATTAGAAATGGTATTTGACCATCCCGCATTTGAATCTGCATAATATCCTCCCATAGGGCCACCTAACAGACAGTCTGTAAACTGTGCCGTATTCACATCCGGTGATACCACACAACCTGCCAGATTATTCATCGCAGAGCCTAAAGCATAATCATCCGCATTCAAATCGCCCGGTTGATAGGGATTTGCATTGATATTATCAAAGTCAGCCGTACACGAAGCCAAGGCAACGGTCAGCGAACCTAAAAACAGTTTATTAATTATATTTTTCATACCTATTATTGTTTAGAATTTAAAGCTCAAGTTAAAACCTATATTACGCAATGAAGGCATCATAAAATAGTCAATTCCTTGATAGAAATTATCTGTTGAAGCAACTGTTTCGGGATCAAACGGAGCTTTATTATAAATCATCCAAAGGTTACGTCCAACCAAGGAAACTTTTATATCGCAAATGTTCCCCAACATCTTTCTAGGGAATGTATATCCAATAGAAGCTTCTTGCAAACGTACATTCGTAGCAGAATAAGTATAATATTGTGGTACAGTCGTATCACCAGCAACCACCGAATACCAATTTTCAGGAGCCACCTTGTCGTTACCATTCACTGATACATATCCCAAATCGCGTGCAGCCGCAGACACCTCAGATACTCCGTAATTATCCAACATAGCTTGTGTACGAGAGAACACTACGCCACCCAAACGGGCTGACAGCATAAAACCAACGTTAAAGTTCCGCCACATAAAGTTATTACGCCATGCCAAATTTCCTTTAGGCAATACACTTCCCAGTTTTATATATTTATCAGCATCTTGTATGCTCTGTGTATGAACACTATTGTTCTCATCAATATAAACGGCACCATTAGCATCTTTTCTCAAGTCCATCAGAGAATAAATGTCGCCCATACTTCCACCTTCTTTCAAGATAAACCGGGTACTACCCAAACCACCCATATTCAAAGTTTTAATAGAGAAGTGTTCACCGGTCTCCGGATTTACGGCATTATCCGCCAAAGTGAGAATCTTATTTCTATTCATAGAATACGTCAATCCGGTATCCCATGTGAAGTCTTTCCAGGTGTTCTTATAATTTAATGACAACTCAACACCTTGATTGCGTACCGCACCTGTCTGAATATATATTTTCGAGTACTTGTTTACGGATAATTCAGGATTAAAGGTCTGGTTCATCGTTTTAGCATTATAATAAGTCACATCCAGTTCGAAATGATTCAGGAAACGCATATTCAAACCTAACTCAAAGGATTTCGTACGTTCAGGTTTCAAGTTGTACATCGGATATTGAGTCAATACACTCCATTGCCCTGTACTTTCATTCCATTCAAAACGCGGATTGGCGATATATCTTTTGAATGCTGTACCTACAGAAGCAAATGAACCACGTATTTTCATATATGATAAATACTCCTTATTCAAATTCGGTATTAGTTCAGACAATACAACAGACAAACCTACTGAAGGATAAAAGAAGGATTTGCTAACAGACTTCGGTCCACCTAATTGTGAGGGCCAGTCATTACGTCCCGTAAGAGTCAAATAATAAGTACTCTTATATCCTACTTCAGCGGATGCAAAAATAGACTGAGTTTGTTCTCTCCATCCTTCTTGCATATGTTTAGTCTTAGAAGTACTTAAATTCTGGATAGCGAAATAATTAGTCAGACCAACCTGCTCACCTTCGAATGGTTTACTTCCGTCTGCAATAGGACCACGCACCGTCATTGCATCCGATCTCATATCCGTAAATGAACCACCGACATTTGCTTGTAAACTCCAAGATTCACCAAATGTTTTATTGATATTTACCAAGAAATCAGCATATAATTGTTTATCTTGAGTCTTGGTTATACCATAAAGTCCACGGTTTGACAGTGCGGTCAACTGAGTATTGGTTGTTGCATAGAACTTCTCTGTATAGTCATTGTTTGAGTTATCCAGACGTACACGTCCCGAAACGCTCAACCAATCCAGTATTTTGTAATTCAAACTTGCGCCTAACATATAACGGTCTTTCTTGTTTTCACGCAAATTACGATAGTTAATCCAATATGGATTTTGCATTGCCATACTTGCATCGCCCACCGGCCAATATTGAGTATAAATTTTACGGGCAACATCATAGCGTTCATACATTTCAATATCTGACCAGTCGTTACCGCGCGGAAACAAATAAGCACCCACTAAAGGATTATTATAAGTGCCCTGATTCACCATATTACGGTCACTCTGACGAATATAACTGGCATTAATATCCAAGGTCATTTTATCGTCAAGGAAGGAAGTGGTATTGCGGACTGTAAAATTATAACGATCATACTTATTATTAGGACTGATACCTTTTGAGTTGACTGCTGCTGCCGAAGCATAAGTCTGATTCTTGTCGGTACCAGTAGAGAAAGAAATACTTTCAGTTCCGATTACACCTGTCTGAAAATAATCATCTCTGGGATTATAACCATAATAATTCTCGGTAGTAAGTTTCGGTCCCCAGCTATGATCGGGAGTTGCATTAAGGATTCCAGCGCTACCCGTACCGTAACGAGTCTGAAACTGAGGCATAACAAAAGGAGAATTGAATTCTACATTACTGTTTACTGTAATGCTCACCCGTCCTTCCTTACCTTTTTTAGTAGTAATAATAATTGCGCCATTCGCTGCATCCGAACCGTAAAGTGCCGCTGCCGCCGCACCTGTCAAAACGGACATAGACTCAATATCTTCCGGATTGATATCGGCAATAGGCTCAGTAGCTCCCTTCGAAGCAAATTCTGTACCACCACCATTACCACTGCCTGTGAACATGGGTACACCATCAATTACATAAAGAGCATTAGAAGATTGCATGATTGATTTTGTACCACGCATTATGACTTTTGAAACACCACCAACTCCGGATGATGACGCATTAATAGTAACACCGGCAACCTTACCATTCAAGGCATTGACAAAGTTTGCATCTTTATTGTCAGTAATAGCATCAGCGTTAATCTGCTGAACATTGTAAGATAGCGCTTTCTCCGAACGTTTAATGCCAAGAGCGGTAACAACGACTTCTTCCAAAGCTTGCGCATCTTCTTTCAGCACTACGTCTATCACTCTTCTAGTTGCGACTTGCATTTCTACCTTTTGATAACCTATATAAGAATACTGCAAAACTGCATTAGTACTTGATACATCTATAGCATATTCACCATCAAAGTTGGTAATAGTACCATTTGTCGTACCTTTCTCCAACACGGAGACTCCAATCAGAGGTTCGTTGTTAGAGTCTACGACTTTACCTGTGATTTTCTGTTGTTGCTTCACGGCATTAGATGATGGCGAAGCATTCACTCTTGACAAATAAACCACATTGTCATCTATTTTATAGACAATGTCTTTTCCCTTCAAAGTCATATCCAAGACTTCTGCCAGTGATACATCTTTCACATCTAAAGAGCCTACTTGGATATTTGCCAGATTGTCATCATAAAAAAACTGATACTTGGATTGAGCTTGAATTTGCTTAATCACAGTTCCTAAAGAGGAATTGGAGATTCTTATTGTCAACTGTGCCATTGCAAATTGTGCAGGAAGAGCAAATAGCAGCAAAATCAACAATGCTCGAAAGTATTTCGAGCCTCTACACGAGTAATTGATTCTCATACATTTGAATTTAAGATTAAACATTAGTTTTTATTAAAAGTTAGAACCAAATGTTAGTATTTAAGTTCCATAACTCGCATATATAACAACTCATCTATGGAGAAACACTTAGAAGATTTATGAAAAAAATTATCTTTTTCTCATTATTGCATTTTCATCGGATGATTTATACGGGATTTTATGCTGATAATCTTATACTTATCTATGATAAATATTTATTGGTTCCATTATACATAATTATTATAACAGAATAAACAAAATCTGTCTTCCGGAACTATCAAGAGGAAAATATCCAGAAAGGAATAATGCCAAAGCGTGAAATTAAGACAGATCAGAATATCAAAAAAAGTCTCTGCATGAAATCAATCAATTTGAAATCAATTGATTTCAAATTGATTGATTTCATGCTCTCAAACCGAGTACAAACTTTTCTTTAAAACAGACGTAAAAGTTCGGCACCGAGGAGGGCACTGTTCCCCGGTGCCGGAGTATGCCTTCCTCGGTGCCGAACGCTATCTTCCCCGGTGCCTGGTTTTATCCCTCTAGCAAATTAAGTATAAAGGCGGTTCTAAAAATCATCTATTCCACCTGCTCTTTCGGATAATTCACCAAGTACAATGTCTTCGTTGCCCGAGTAAAAGCTGTATACAACCACCGGAAATAATCCGGAGTCAAATACTCATCCGTCATATATCCCTGATCTAAAAATACATTCTGCCACTGTCCGCCTTGCGCTTTATGACAGGTTATTGCATACGCATACTTCACTTGCAATGCATTATAATGTGGGTCAGCTTTCATCTTCTTCATCCGGTCACGCTTATTGGAAATATCTATATAGTCTTCCAGTACCGTATAGAACAATCGGTCATTGTCTTCTTTCGGTAATGCAGGTGAGTCCGAATGCAAAGTATCCAATAATAGATTCGCATCCAATTCAAAATCATTCTGGTCAGGAAAGCGAAGAGTAACTTCGGCAAAACGAAAACCGTATATTTCACGAGTTCGACGAACACGTCGGACAACTGCAATTTCTCCATTAGCGATAAAATCCATCTCCTTATATTTCTCTGTCCAATAGTAATTATTTTTGGCTATCATCAACATATCTCCTGTGTTCAATTCATCTTCACGCCAAAGAATTTGTGCACGTATTCCATTATTATATAAGTTAGCACGTTTATTAGATCGACAGACAACAATCGTTTCATCCATACCATCATGATCGTAACAATTAGTCAGTTCTTCTATCAGTTCAGTTCCGGGTACCAGTTTAATATCAGGAAAACCTGTTATTTTTATCTTAGGTAAGGAATAACAATCATCCTCCGCTATCAGTTGCCTCAACTGCGTGGCATTCCACAATATTCCGGATTCTTGCACCTGCCGAACCACTTGGGTAAGATCAATCTCACGTACTTCAAGTCCATAACCTTTCAATGCATCAGCAAAAAGCGCAGGACTCAACTCCTCACCTACCGGGGGAAGCTGTGCTGTATCTCCCATCAACAAGAGTCGGCAACCTTGTCCCGAATACACAAATTGCACCAAATCATCCAATAAACGTCCTGTTCCAAACATACTACCCGACAGTCCTTCGTTTGAAATCATGGAAGCCTCGTCGACAATAAACAATGTATTGGTAGCTAAATTGTCATTGATCGAAAAGTTACTAAGCTCATTAGAAAAAGATTGTTGTCTATATATTTTTATGAATAGTAAAAGCCGGATGTCCTGCATACGCTGAAAAAATTTGCCGCACGTCCTGTAGGAGCCAACAATACAGATTTCTGCTGCAGCTGATCCATCGTTTTCACCAATGCCCCTACCAACGATGTTTTACCAGTACCAGCATAGCCTCTTAAGATAAAGACTTCATCTGCCAGTGTGGACAGCAGAAACTCTGAAAGAGATTTTACAGCAATTTCCTGCTCTAAAGTTGGCTGATAAGGAAAATTTTCCTTAATTTGCCTTTCTAAATAGTTATTTATCATTTTTGTACGAGAAAAAAGTTCGAGGAACTATCGTATTTAAATTTATTTATTCTATTTTTGCGATGCGAATATAACAACTAAAAACATAATTTATCATGAAAACAGTATTTAATATTGTATTGGTGCTTTGTGCTGCTGCACTGATTTACATCTGTTACACCAGCATTATGGGTCCTATCAATTTTGAAAACGCAAAAAAAGAAAGAGAAAAGCAGTCATTGCCCGTTTGATCGACATCCGTAAGGCACAGCAGGAATACCGTTCGCTGCACCGCGGAATGTATGCACCCAAATTAGACACACTGATTGATTTCGTTAAAAATCAAAAATTGCCGTTCGTTATGAAGATGGGAATGTTAACTGACAAGCAATTGGAAGACGGACTGACTGAAAAGAAAGCCATGGCTATCATCGAAAAAGCAAAGAAAACCGGTAGATACGATGAAGTTAAGAAATGGGGACTTGAAAACTTCAAACGTGACACTATGTGGGTAGCTGTATTGGATACTATCTATCCAAAAGGATTCAATGCCGACTCTATGAAATATATTCCTCACGGAAATGGTGCTCAATTCGAAATGAACGTGAAAAATGACACTGCCAAGTCTGGTGCTCCAGTATATTTGTTCGAAGTGAAAGCTCCATACGAAACTTATTTGAGCGGACTTGACAAACAAGAAATCATCAACCTAAAAGACCTGGATTCTAAACTAGGTAAATATAGCGGCTTGATGGTAGGTTCTATCGATACTCCAAACAATGGTGCTGGTAACTGGGAATAATGATTGATTTTACTAAATCAAAACAATATACTTTATCCATCCGTCTTAGTACGGATGGATTTTCTTTTTCTATCTATAACCCGATTCATGACGATTCGCTTTCAATAATAGAGAAAGAGATAGACACATCTCTATCCCTTACAGCCAATCTAAAGGCGGTCTTTCACGAATCGGACTTCCTAAATCATCCTTACAAACGGGTAAATATAATGATGGCAAGCAAGCGTTTTACAATTGCGCCATTAGACTTATTTGAGGAGGGACAGGCGGAACTTCTGTTTTATCATAATCATCAGAAAAGAGAAAACGAAACGGTGCTCTATAATATTCTAAGAAAGAATAATGTAGCTGTCATCTTCGGCATAGACAAAAGCGCACAGACCTTTTTGAATGAACAATATCCCGAAGCTCGTTTCTATTCTCAATCTACTCCATTCATCGATTATTTTTCTGTAAAAAGCAGATTGGGAAACAGTAAGAAGATGTATGCTTCTGTACGCAAAGACGGTATTGACATCTATTGTTTTGAACGAGGACATCTGCTTCTGGCTAATTCCTTTGAATGTACGCACACAGAAGACCGTATTTACTATTTATTGTACGCCTGGAAACAACTGGAGTTTAATCAGGAACGGGATGAGTTACACCTAACCGGAATACTTCCGGAGAAAGACGTTTTAATGAGTGAATTGAAAAAGTTTATCCTACAGGTATTCATCATGAATCCTGCAACTAATATTGACATGCAAGCCTTATTAACATGCGAGTAATCAGCGGAACGGTATTTTTCCACATGAAAACAATAGCTAAAAAACCGATAAAAAAAGGACAATAAAACACTATATTTCAACAAATTGGCAAATTCAAAAGCGTATTCAAAAGAGTACGCTTATTTTCTTTTAGTCAGTTCATATTTAGCTTTAATTTGTTACTCGTTTGTTACCCAGATTAGAAAGAAACTATTATCTTTGTTGCAGGTAACAAATTAAAGACGTATGAAAAAACAGATTAAAGTCAAAGAGCCAATCCGGCTACGGACTAAAAAGCTATCAAATGGGAACGAATCTTTGTATCTAGACATCTACACAGATGGAAAGCGTGATTATGAGTTTTTAAAACTCTACATTATCCAAGAACGTACCAAAGAGGATAAAGAAAAAAACGCCCAAACGCTTAAACTAGCAAATGCCATCAAGTCAAAGCGTATCGTAGAACTACAAAACGAAGAACACGGATTCAAAACAAATTCTATTAAGTCTAAAGCTAATTTCATTAACTATATTGATTCTTTTGTAGAAAACCTACCTAAAGACACAAAAGGGTATAACGGATATATCTGCACCATGCAAGGACTGAAATATCACCTTTCAAAGTACAAAGGTGAAAATATCACTTTCAAAGATATAGACCGGAAATTTCTGGCAGGATTCACCGAATATCTGAAAGCCGCCAAAGTATCAACTAAAGCAGTAAAAGAGAGTGATCGGACATTGGCGCAGGGGACACAATGGAACTACTTCAACAAATTAAATTTATTACTCAACAAAGCAGAGAGAGAAGAAATAATACCATTTAATCCAGTGGATAGATTAGAGAAAGGAGAAAGACCACAACGCGCAGACCCTAGATGTACATTCCTTGTATTAGATGAAGTTAAGAAATTAGCAGATACACCGTTTAGAATGGATAAATTAAAACGTGCTTTTCTTTTTGCCTGCTTATGTGGGTTAAGAATTAGTGATGTCCGGTCTTTACAATGGAGCAGCTTCCAACAGGACAGCAAAGGAAATACCATTGCAAAATTAACCCAAAAGAAAACGAAAAGCATATTATATTTGCCGATTAGTCCGGAAGCCCTTAAACAACTTCCCCAAAAAGGGAACAATGTAGATTTAGTTTTTGGCAAGCTACCGGATAATAGCTATATAGATAAACTTCTAAAGATTTGGGCTAAAGATGCAGGAATAACAAAGAATCTGACTTTTCACGTGAGCCGCCATACATTCGCCACTCTTAGTATAACTTATGGCGCAGAACTCTACACAGTTAGCAAACTTTTGGGACATGCAGATATTAAGACGACCCAAATATATGCAGATGTGATAAACGAGAAAAAAAGAAATGCGGTAAACTCAATCCCAAGTATTATTGATTAAAAAGACATTTTAAACTCAAATTTCATATATATATGGTTATTAGCGCATTATATCAATGCGCTATTTTTTTATACATTCTATTTCTGTTAGTGTCGGACACTTCGAGCTACCAAAAGAACAACTAACAAATATAACGGTAAATTATTAATCTAAAATATACCGTTATGAATGAATTTGCAACAACAGCCAATTTATCAGAAAGCAACGTATGCGAGCGCACATTAGTTGGCGTTGACGAAGCCGCCCGTATTCTCCACAAATCAAAGCACACTATTTACCAATGGGTAAGACGGGGCGAGATTCCATGTTACAAAATAGGAAAAAATCTATTATTTCGGAGGGATGAACTAATAACGTTTATTGGTATATGTAGAGTATTTATTAAGCCTAATTAAGTTCCTTATTGAAACACAACACCAACCGATTAAACACGAAAAAGTATGGAAACAGATATTAAAGTTCAATTAAACAGAATCGAGAAACTAACATTGTTATCAGCGAAGAATGTACTTTGCTTGAACGATGTTGTATTACTTACCGGGTTGAGCAAATCGCATATTTACAAAATGACTCATTCTCGTAAAATACCGTTTTATAAACCCAACGGAAAGCAAATCTATTTCGACCGTTCCGAGATTGAAAACTGGATGAAACAAAATCGAGTAGCAACGACCGACGAAATCGAAACGGAAGCCGTTAATTATATAGTAACAGGCAAAATACAGAAAGGGGCGCAACGTGGCAAATCTATACATTAACGAAGTTGCCGCCACGCGTGCACTATTTACCAACAACCCAAATAAATCCTTTTGTCGTCTGGATATTGTAGAGGCTATTAATAAGCCAATTAGTAACGTTTGCCGTATCGTCTACAATTTAGTCGATGAGGGATTTATAGAAGTTGCCAAGAAAGACAAATCACCTCATACAGGCGCGGTTGTAGAGTTTTTGAGGCTGAAAGATAATTCACAGCTAAGTATATTTTAATCATACTAATTTATTCAATGATTGACGGCTTTAAAACAAGTAGTCTAGCCCTTGATGTGCACCAATTAGCCAACAAACTAGGTGTTGATATAAGCCCTAAAGCGGTTTATATCAACATTGAGGGGCTGATATTTGGTTTCACTGATAGAGTAGACGTAACTACGGGAGAAATCCGCAAATTATGTAATCTACACGGAAGCCTACATAAGTACGCTAACGGCGGTTTGCATAATGCTGATTCTTTCCGGCTGTCTGACTTGTGCCGTGTGTTGACTGAATTAAAAGAAGTCTACGGGATTAATTCGGATATTACGCGGCTTTATAGCGTCGAATTTGGCGTAAATTTAAAACTGCCCTATGATCCGCAACGAATATTGAAAGCGATAAGAATGTACAAGGGTTATACATTTACCCCGATAGGAAAGATAGGACTTATCTACGAAGCCGATTCGTATAAGCTAAAAATATACGATAAGGGGAAGCAGTGCGGCGTACCGGGCTTTGATAGTATTCTACGCATCGAGATAAGCGCCACAAATACATATTTAAAGAAAAAGCACATTTATACGCCAATGTTGGGCGACTTGCTTAGTATTGATGTTTGGGAAAGGCTCGAGGCTCTTTTGCTCAATACGTTGGAAGATGTTGTAATTGTTGAGGCTGTATCATTGGAAGGATTAAGCAAGAAAGAACGAGATTTATTTGCGTTATTTCTTGGTGATGATTGGCAAGCACTTGACAAGGTTAAACGATGCAGGATGAAAAAGAAGTTTATTGCATTAGCCGAACGGATCGGAGCTACACAGATAAAAGAGAATTTAAAAAATTTCATTTCAATAGAATGTAAGTATCTGCGAGACATGGATAACGAAAAATGCAACCGAAACGGCGTTTTTGCAAAGGAAAATTTCGATGATAAAGTAAATGAAAGCGACAATATCCAACAGGAACGAAGTACTAAAAGTGAAACCGAAACGGCATTTTTGTATGCCTCATCAAATAGTGAAAAGTGCAACCAAAACGGAATTAAGATAAAGGGCGTTTCGGTTGCATTTTCATCACCGGAAAACGAGCCACCGCCAAACGCCAATAACCCGCCGTTATTCAATGCGAAAAAGTACAACACCAATTCAAACACCGGAAAATGTAGAGGAAAGCCGCCCGATCCGGCTGAACTCAACACAGGATGAGGCTTTATAACAATGATAAAACGAATACTAACACATGACACATTAAAACTATGGATGCAATAAAAAAAGCCGAACGGCGCAAAGCAATGGGGGAAACAAAGAAAGTTCCGGTACGTATCGACCCGAAGCAATGGGAGCGACTTGACGAAATCCGCAAAAAGTTCAAGTTTAAAAGCAATTACGAAATCATGCAGTATATTTTATCCTGCTTTCTTCGTGTTGCCGATCCGGACAATGATACGGAGATTGAACCAGTGCCGGAAGAAATCGAAATGATGTTCAGTGATTTGTCCGACTCTGAAAGGCATTTCGAGTATGTGAAGCCGAAACGCTCCATGAATCACGATTCCTTAAACAGTAGTAAACACAATTTAAAATCAAATTAAGATGAACGAGATTACTATTTTCAAAAACGAGAGATTCGGAGAAGTAAGAACCGCAACAAGTGAAAGCGGAGAACCTTTATTTGCGGCTGTAGATGTGGCGCGAGCATTGGGATACGCAAATACTAGGGATGCAATTAGTAAGCATTGCAAGCGAGTGACAAAGCGCGACGGGGTCGCCCGCACAACCAATCAACACGGCGTAGTAACGAATCAGGTAGTAGAGATGTCATTTATCAATGAGGGCGACGTTATTAGATTAATAATGCGATCCAAATTACCGCAAGCGGAAGCCTTTCAAGATTGGGTATGTGAAGAGATATTGCCAAGTATTCGCAAACATGGCGCGTATATGACGCCCGAAACTGTTGTGCAGATGTTCCAGAATCCGGACGCCCTGATACAGTTACTCACCACCCTAAAGAGCGAGCAGGAACAAAACGCCTTGCTCCGTGCACAAAGAGAGGCTAACGCAAAAGCTATCGAAGCGATGCAGCCAAAAGCGGAGTATTTCGATACTGTGTTATCTTCGTCGTCTCTGATTACTACCAACACGATAGCCGCAAAGTTGGGAATAAGTGCCCAAAGGTTAAATAAATTCCTATGTGAATCAGGAATACAGTATAAACAAAGCGGTTTGTATTTTCTCTACTCCGACCTTCGCGGAAAGGGATTGGAAGGTTATCAAACATTTGCCCGCACCGATTCAAGAACAGGTGAGATTAAAACGATAGAGCACATGTATTGGACGGAAAAAGGCGCATATTTTATTATTAATTTATATCAAGAAACGACATCTAAACTACTGAATTAAAGATGAGTAATGATAAATTTTACTACCCCCAACGGTCACCCCCACCCGAAAAAAATATCCCGCGTGTAAAAAGATGGGGTGAAGTGGGTTTCACAGAGTCGCGTCAAAAAATAAAAATCGTGCCCCCTTGCCATAACCCGAAGCGTTCGCACCCGCTTTGTATTGTTCATCACCGAATATGGAGACGCAAGACAGCCGGACGCCTCGCCGCCTATCAAGTTATCGCGCAAAGAAAAATTATTCCGCTACGGGCTTGTATTTGCATAGCAACATGAAGCGAACCGAACCAAGTAAGTGAGACGAAGAAAAGTGTATCAGGTCGAAACGTTTTTTTATTTCCCGGCGTGCCCTGATTAAATCCAAAGCGAACCGGGACAAAGCGAGGGATAGGATGAGGGACAGACGAAAGGTAAATCAACCAACAACTAACCAGCGAGCGATCGGATAGCTTGCATTAAAGTAGCTCATTACTATTTTTTCGTAGATTATAAATATAAATCAGTTAATTATATTAAGCTTTTGTTTGTTGAGGCTAGTTAAATATATTAAGGCGCAACAATTTACAAACTACGAATTTATAGTAATGAGCTACTGACTACCGCAACAACTACCGTAAATTTTACGGTAGATAGTACGCCCGTAATAGTTGTAGCGTCTACTACTGTAAAATTTACAGCCAATCAGATAGCCAATGTGACAGCCAATCAGACAGCCCAAATTATTTTTTCTTCTTATCCTTATTCGGAATAGGGAAGCCAATAGGATTTCGCGGCTTATTTGCCAAAGTCTTTTGAGCCTGTAACTCGGCTAACGTCTGATTGATTAATTCTAACTGTGTCCGGGTGTCGTCGTTAATGTCGTTATAGTCTGCAAACACTTCTTCGATGTACTCTTTTAATTCCTTGACTTCGTTTTGTAGTTCCTGTACTGGATTAGTCGAAGGAGATAATAACAACTGGCGAACCGCAACGAAAGCACGCATAATATTTATATTAACCTCAATCGCTAAATCGGAATTAAGCACGCTACTAAGCATTGAAACGCCTAATTCCGTGAAAGCATAAGGCATATATTTAGGATGCTGACCGCGCCCACCGTTTAAGGTGCTAAAATTGCACCTTAAAGAATCCCATTCGTCTTTAGTTAGTTCAAACATGAAGTCACTAGGAAAACGTTTAAGGTTATTCTTTACCGACCGCTTTAAATACTTTGTTTCCGTTCCGTACATTTCAGCCAAATCAAAATCTAACATCACTTTACAGCCGCGTATGTCGTAAATCTTACTTTGTATTACTTCGAGTTGTTCCACCTTATTCTACTTTGATATTGATATTCTTTCCGCAGTGCGGGCACGTGATTCCGGCTGTATTGTTCTTTGGTTGGTCGAATAGCTCCGTAATATGTACGTCAAGCGCATTAGCTACCTTTTCTAATGTTCCAATAGTTGGATTACCTTTCAATGAAGCGCGGAGAGCTATATCTGTTACTCCGATCTTCTCGGCTAATTCTTTTTGCAAAAGACCTTTTGCCTTGCATAATTCTTTGATTCTTAATTCCATAATATATAGTATTTATTTTAATGGTACAAAGATATATTTAAAAAGCGACAAAACAAATATTATAGCATTTACTTTTTGAGTTAAATAAAAGTTAAACTTTGTATTTTGCAGCTTAAAAACAAACAATATATATTATGTTTGTATCATAAAACAAATAATAAAACATTTATAATATAAAACGGTACAATTTAAGCGAAATAATGAAATCAGCCCACACGATGAGAAAGTTTAGACCGGAAAAGTACCCGACCTTCTCGGAAGCACTGAAAAAGGCTTGGAAAGTTGCGAAGTTCAACAAAGAAATAGCAGACCGTAGAGCCGAAACAATCGCTTATCACGAAGCGAAGAAACAAGAAGCGCAGGAACTAGCCGCCCGTATCGCCCGTATCGAATCAGAGACAGCCGCCCGTATCGCAATGGAAGTAGAAGCCGCAAAGCGTGAACGTGAAGAACGTGCCGCAAAGGTTGAGGCTGAATGTCTGGCATACGGTTACGGTCGCGGCGAGCATTATTCATCTTTTAGCGGATGGGGAAATTATTGCGGTGATTGATTATTAACGAACTAAATACATATTCAAATGAAAGAACTAGAAATCAGTATTAAACAGGATTCGGGCATGTGGCGAATAACTGTTAGTTGCGAGGCGAATTTAGCAAATGCGGGAATTATAAAGAATCTATTCGGGTGTCTACGGGAAGATAACGGCATAATTCGCTCCGGTCTGATTACTTCTAATGTAATGAAGTTAATTAGTATACAAGCCGAATTATTAAGTTACTCACTATGAAAGCGATTTATTTACTCGGGCTAATAGCGGGCGCGGTCCTGCTATTTGCCACGGAAGCGGAGACAGCCGCACCGAATATAACGGGGCTTGTGCTGTGTGTAGTCTCATCTTATAAACTCGATTTATTCACATCTAACAAAATATAAAATCATGGAAGAAGTAGTTATTTTGGGCGCGGACGGTCGCCCGGTGAAAGGTATGCAACTTGATAGAAACACAATTCATCTAGGAGATGCAAACGGCGGCTATATGGGGTGCACTAAGGAGAGTGTAACCGAATTACAGCAGGAACGGTTAGAACGATTTAAGAAGAACCGGAAAGCACACCAAAAAGAATGTATGAGCGCGGCATGTGACATCGCCCCTATTATGTTGGCGGGGTTTGATAATCCATACGACGAAATACATAATCTGATATTACAGGGATATAATAACGCCATAGAGGCGCAAGGTTTGTTTTACCGGGTGGTTAATCAAGATGCAGAGATGAGGCGTTTATATAGACGGGTGACCGAGGAGATGACAGCGAAAGAAATAGCGACCGAGTTTATTCTATCATCTGGGAATGTCGAAGCGTTTAGAAAGTTCTGCGAGGAAAGAGCCGGAAGTACGCCGGGCGACAGAGGGGAAACGGGAAAGGTTCGGTTATTCGTTCGGTAATAGATTTTATTAGTAACTTTGGCAAAAAAAAGAAGATGACAACTAAAAATAAGAAAATTGAAACAAGATTAGAACCGGAAACACGTGCCGAATTTGAAAGATTAGCGGATGATTTGGGCGTTTCTCCTTATACGGCGGTTCAGTGGGCTATAGATTGCTTTATTGATAAATATAAACGCCCTAAAGATGTTCCTATGAAATTTAGGGGGGTATCCGGGATTATTCCAGATGATTATTATCAAAAGATAAGCTTATTAGCTGATAAATACAATACCACAATAATAGACGTAGTTAGTTCTATTATAAATAGGGCTATTGAAAGAATGGAAAAACAAAATAGCAATTCAGAATGATAATAAGTACCAAAATAATTTCTATCTTTGCTTTCAAAGAAGCCCGCTAAAACAGTTTTTCATCTGTTTTGTTACTAATTTGTTACCCGCTATTAGAAAAGCGGGCTTTTTATTACTGACATTCAATACATTACAAAAGCTTATTATCTTATGCGAGTAATCAGCGGTATTTACAAACGAAGAAGATTTGACGTGCCTCGAACATTTAAAGCACGCCCCACAACAGATTTCGCCAAAGAAAATCTGTTTAATGTACTCAATAACTATATCGATTTTGAAGAAGGAATAACAGCTCTTGATTTGTTTGCCGGGACAGGAAGCATCAGTATCGAACTGGTATCCCGTGGATGCGACCGTGTTATCAGCATTGAGAAAGATCCTGCACATCACTCATTCATCTGCAAAATCATGAAAGAGGTGCAGACAGACAAATGTCTGCCGATACGCGGAGATGTATTCAAGTTTATCAAGAATGGCCGCGAACAGTTCGACTTCATTTTTGCCGATCCTCCCTACGCTTTAAAAGAGTTGGAAACAATCCCCGAATTAATTTTCCAAAACAATCTTCTCAAAGAAGGAGGATTATTGGTACTAGAACACGGAAAAGATAATAACTTCGAAGAGAATCCACATTTCATTGAGAGAAGGGTGTATGGAAGCGTAAACTTCTCACTGTTCAGATAAAATCCAACTACAATCTCCCCCCCCTATTAAAGTAGCGGAGCCAATAAACGCACGATAGACTCCGCCGCTTTTTGTCTCCACGAACGTCTAACCCAATTCTTCAAAAAGATCTGTGTACTTTCGCGCTGGTCCTGAAGAAATATTTCTTTCATTTCAAGAGCAGTTTCTACGTCATACATAAAAGCATTCACCTCAAAGTTATGCTCAAAGCTACGGAAATCAACATTAGTAGACCCTACAGTGGAAAGCATATCATCGGAAACCATCAGCTTAGAATGTAGAAAACCCTTCTTATAAAAATAGACTTTAACACCTGCCTGCATCACATCTGCCAAATAAGAACGCGACCCAAGATGAGTTATCCAGTTATCGGCACGCTCCGGCAACATCAAGCGTACATCCACTCCCGATAATGCCGCGGTTTGCATAGCAGCCAATATCTGTTCTGTAGGCAAGAAATAAGGTGTTTGCATATAGAAATAGCTCTTTGCACTGGTTATGGCAACTGTCAATCCTTGCATGATTTCTTTCCACGGTCCGATAGGCTCACTCGTGACGATTTGCGCTAAAGAGTTTCCACAAGAATCAATCTTCGGAAAATAACGGGAAGCAGTTATCAACGTGCGGTCTACGAAATACCAATCGAGCAGGAAAGCCGTTTGCAAGCCATGTACTGCCTTGCCTTCCAACATGATATGCGTATCGCGCCAAATACCCCAGGAAAAACCACGCATATAACGTTCTGCCAAATTCATTCCCCCAACGAAGCCCACACGTCCGTCAATAACGACAATCTTTCTATGGTTACGGTAATTCACCCTACTGGTAAATAAAGGAAAACGTACCTTCAAAAAGCTTCTGACTTCAATACCAGCATTGCGCATTTCTTCAAAAAAACGGTTAGGTACATGCCAGCAACCCACATCATCATAGATAACCCGTACTTCAACTCCGTGAGAAGCCTTTTCTATCAGTACATCCCTGACCATACGTCCGATGGCGTCATCTTCAAAGATATAATATTCCATGTGGATATGCTGCTTCGCTTTTTGTAATTCGCGTAATAATGATTGGAGTTTAGTATATCCTTCGGTATAGACTGCTACACGATTCCCCTCAAATGGAAATGCCTGGTTCGTCTGCTGGAAAAGCTGAATAAGACGGGAGTATTCATAAGGAACGTCCGAACAATCCTGTGCGAGATATTCGGCCATTGGTTTCTTCAATAAGCGGTCGTAGCTTTTCTGCCCAATGATACGTTCGCGACGTTGACTCCGCCCAAAGAAAAAATAAAAGACAAGTCCGACAATAGGAAGGAAAAGTAATATGAGTATCCATGCCATGGTTTTAACCGGATTCCGGTTGTCAAGAATGATGATGACAATCGTACCGATAATGGCTCCAAAATAAAGAATATCAAAAGCCACTGTTGCTATCTGGCTAAGCATGTAGTTCCAATCAATCATAGGAATCTCCTTTCATACGGATACTAAACAACAAATATAGAGTAAATTCTCGGATTAACAAAGAAGTCCCGGCAACAACATTGAATCGTTGTGCCGGGACTTTCGTTTTATCCAGATTCTTTTATTGATTAAAAACGCATAGGTCTACCACCGCCACCAAAACCATGTTCTCTTCTTGGACCTCCCCCAAAGCCATGCCTATTGCCTGATTTTCCACCTAAAGTATTAAAACGATATACGAAATGCACCATGAAATAACTTCCCAAAGTATTATATTCCGTATCACTCATCATTGTCTCACTGATAGAACGGGATAAACTACTTTGTTGCTTCAAGATATCATAAATTTTAAAACGAATAGTCCCAGAATTATTCTTCAAGAAATTCTTAGATATCTGTGCATTCCATAACACTTCATTATTGTTCAGCCCACCTGTATATCCATCCTTAAACCGACAGTTCACATCTGTGGAAATAGATATCTGCCATGGAAGATTTACGTTAGTATTACCTCCTAGATAATAATCAAACGTCTCACGGTTACTATTTTCTTGCTTACTATTTCGAACTAAATTATAATTGATAGAACCACTTAAAGACAAATCAAATAGCTCGCTACGGTAACTACTCGTAAAACGTTCACCCAAACCTAGATTATGCGTGGTACTTAATTCCTGATCTAAATTTCGATTATTTCCAACACTTGTATAACTCACCGCATCACTATACCTAGCATTTGTATTAGATGAGATTGTAAATTTCTTATTTTTCAATGGAGTATTAAAAGAAAAATATCCTCTCGCCTGCCAATTTCCATTTACATTCTCTTTTTTATAAACCCGTGCACCAGTTTCAGGATCATACGTCATTTTATTTGCTACAGAATTCAATGTATTTGTATAATATAAATTAGCAGAATAACTACGCATAGCTTCTGGCACAAACTTCCTATAATCAAGCGTGAAACTATTGTTAAATGAAGGCTTCAAGTTTGGATTACCATATCTCATATTCATTGGATCGGTAATATCAATTACTTCCTGTAGATCTTCAATATTAGGAGTGCTACTCCGTCCACGATAACGGAACATTAACACATGTTGTTTATTAAACATATAACGGAACATTATTGAAGGAGCCCAATTCAGCACATTTTGTTCGGGGTAGTTTTTTTTGTAATTAGGACCGATAGTCGTTTTGCTTAACGACGTTTGAGGAGTTAAGCCAACGCCAACACTATACATCATTTTAGGATGAATACCACGCATAGAAATATCTGCAGTATGAGTATCGTAGAAATTTTCCACACGCGTGCTTAGATCATTATCATATCCGCGTTCCATATATTCCGGATATGGATAGTAATTAATACTATCATATACTAATGACTGTGACAGCTGTTTACGATGAGCAAATTCATAACGCAATTGTAAGAAATGATTCTTAAAAACAGGTTCAGTATAAGAGGCAGATATACTCCAGTTACGGCTGTCACTATTACGGTCTGTATATCTTGCGATGTCAGAAATACTATCCAACTCAAAAAACTCTGTTCTTGAATCAGAATAAGAATCTGATTCGCTATCACTATAACCAAAACGTGCTCCTAAATACAAATTTCTCCCTTTATTATTCAATCTCCGAAAAGCCATCAAACTACCATTAAAAGATGTATTATGATTTTTAGAAGAAGAGGCAGCTTCCTTTTCATTGACAGGGCTATGCGAGTTATTTTCTGTTTTTGACCAGGAACTATTACTCGATTCCGTCTGTGAGTAGCTACCATTCGGACGAAAAATTATTGTAGTCAATGTATCAGGACGCCATTCCAAACGAAAATCAACCCTAAAATCATGACGATTACGATTTGAATAGTTTTCACTCTGAGCAAAAGAAGAGGTTTCGCCCAAGAATGTTTCTGAAGAAGTTTTACGACGGGCATCATTATCAGAATGCCCATACTGAACATTTCCTCCAATTTGAAATTTCTTTGTGTCTTTAGCAAAATTAATACCTAAAGATTGTGCCGTTGTAATACCGGAGCCGGCATTTCCACCTCCTAATCCCTGTCCGGCATCACCAAATTCTGAAAAACCTTTGTTATTTGTATTATTAGCAGAACCGATTACTGAAAAACTAGCATCATCTTTAAAGCGACTAATCATCACCCCACCTTCATATCGCTCTTGACTTCCATAACCTGCAATCAAATTTCCTATCCATCCCTTCTTCATCCCCTTCTTCACTGTTAAATCTAAAACAGCCTCCTCCTCACCATCATCAATCCCTGTAATACGTGCCATATCACTTTTCTTATCATAGGCTTTTACTTTTTCAATCATGTTAGCAGGTAAGTTCTTCATTGAAACTTTTGGGTCATCAGAGAAAAACTCTTTACCATCAACCATAATCTTTTTGATTTCTTTCCCATTTATAGTAATCTTACCTTCATCACTAACTTCAGCACCAGGAATCTTCTTTACTAACTCTTCCAACATTGAACCTTCTGGTACAGGATAAGCTGCTGCAGAATACTCTGTCGTATCAGCTTTTACAGTAACAGGAGGAGCTTCGGCAGTAATCACCGCTTCCTTCAGCATGACAGCATCAGGGTCCAATGTAATGGTTCCCAATTTTTTATCAGTGGCGTTAGCAGATAATTGTACCGGTACGAGCTTGGTTCGGAATCCAATATAGGAAACTTTCAACACATATTTTCCGGCTTTTACTTTGGGGAGAGTAAACCATCCTTGGTTACTACTGGCTATACCGGCGGCATAAGCACTATCAGGTAATGATAGCAATTGAACTGTAGCCTGCGCTGCGGGCTCTTTAGTATCGGATTCCACCACACGTCCCGAAACGGTAATAACCTTATTCTGTGCAAAAATTGAGAAGGTGCATAGCAACATCAGCACCAACCCTGCTGAAAATCTTTTCATTTACCTTATTTACGATTATATTAGTAGCAATAACAATGTCTTTTGACAAATCGAATCGTAAAAGGTTTAATTGAAAAGAAAATTATCTTTAAAGAATCGATCAACAAGCGCTTTTTCAGACCAAACTCCAGACAAAGCACATTAAAAACCAGAAAAGTAAGGAAAGAGGAAGTATCGACGTTTATCACATCTCCTTGCATAACACGCCACAACATACCACCAAAGACGAACAAGAATGTCAAAAAGATAGCATTACGAACAGCCGAATTCCGGATTTGCTCCGTTTCACGGCTTTCATTCTTACTCAATGCAAAGATTATTAACAAGCATCCTGCCATCATCAACAACTTTGTACATTCTTTATAAAACAGCAAGTTAGTATCAGTTACTACTCCCTGCATCACCAAAATAAAAGGGATGAACAGAGCTACCAACAAGACAACATATCCTAAAGGACGACAATATACAGGTAATAATGCTTTCATGATTAAACGTTTTAATGAGACAAAAGTAAGTAAAAAAAGATATTTTATATACATTTGCAGAGTAAAAAAGCAAAAGAATCATGAGTAAACAAGAAGTTATTCTCTGCGAAAGCTTGGAAACGAGCCTCGGTCGTGCCATTGAGCTATGTCCGCATGACAAATTATTCGTCCTCACAGACGAGCATACCCAGCGTCTTTGTCTCCCTTCTCTAAAGGAATCGGATCTGTTAAAAGATGCTGTAGAAATCTGTATCGGAGCAGAAGATGTGCATAAAACTCTGGAAACACTCGCTTCCGTCTGGATGGCATTAAGTACTCAAGGGGCTACCCGCCACTCTTTACTTATCAATCTTGGAGGAGGGATGGTGACAGATCTCGGAGGTTTTGCCGCAGCTACATTCAAACGGGGCATTTCCTATATCAATATACCAACCACTCTGCTCGCTATGGTGGACGCATCAGTGGGGGGTAAAACAGGAATCAACTTCAACGGACTGAAAAATGAAATCGGTGCTTTCGCTCCGGCAAACAGTGTATTGATTGAAACTGAATTCCTACGCACATTGGACACACACAATTTCTTCTCCGGATATGCTGAAATGTTGAAGCACGGTTTGATTAGCAATACGGCACATTGGGCAGAATTGCTCAATTTCGATTCCTCTAGTATTGATTATGCAGCTCTCAAACAATTGGTAGGTCAATCGGTACAAGTGAAAGAAGATATTGTAGAACAGGATCCCTTCGAACATGGAATCCGCAAAGCATTAAATCTGGGACACACCGTAGGACATGCGTTCGAAAGTATGGCACTGGCAGAAAACCGTCCTGTATTACATGGATATGCAGTAGCTTGGGGAATTGTGTGCGAACTGTATCTTTCTCATCTCAAAGTAGGTTTCCCGAAAGAGAAAATGCGGCAAACGATCCAGTTTATCAAGGATAATTATGGTGTATTTACTTTCGACTGCAAGAAATATGACCAACTGTATGCATTTATGACGCATGATAAAAAGAATACTTCAGGTACTATCAATTTCACCTTACTAAAAGATATTGGAGACATTTGCATCAATCAGACTGCCGATAAGGACACTATCTTCGAAATGCTCGACTTCTATCGCGAATGTATGGGAATTTAACCCATCCTACATCAGATATACCGCATAATAAAGGGAATGAAATAGACTTCATTCCCTTTCTCTTCCCAATCCCTATAGATATTATTGCCTATTGTGAGGCAATTGTCCGCACTATTGTTCTAAGTTACTCATTCGATATTGTGAAAGCGACATTCCTGTATGCTTTCTAAAAACCAAGCGACGATTGATTCGCAAAGTTCGTTTTAATCGCTATTTCCTGAATGTTCAGGCTTGTGTTTTTCAACAAAGCCTTGATTTCTAATATGATGTATTCAACAATCCAGTCTTTAGCAGACTTCCCGCTTGTCTCCTTAATTACCATAGTCAGGTATTTGGAAGTAATACACAGTTTATCCGCATAAAAAGCCACATCCTTATTCTCCTTAAAATGCTTCATGATAAGCCCAAAGAATTTATTAGCCAACTCTTCTTTACGGGTATCCCTGCGGGCAGTCATCAAGGTCGATTCCTTTTGATAAGCATTGAACAGTTCCAGATACAGATACCTCAACAAATGAATAATCAGCTCACGCCTATATATATCTTGAGAGGTAACTTTATCTTTTATCATACCCAGATAATTATACATCCGGGGAATATCGCGTTCCGTCTGCGGATACCAGTAATGAGTCCGCATATAGAAAAAGAAATGCGGAGAAAATCTGGGCACACCACTTAACGCATCACTAAACAGTGAAGTAGATATAACCATAGTAACGGTCGAGAAATCTTCACTTGGCTCACTAAATGAGACAAATTGTCCGGGTAATAATATAATCAATTCCTCCGGTTGTATCCAATGTACATCTTCATGCACTGTAATTTTGGCCTTTCCACCTAAACAATATATAATCAAAGCTGATTGATTATTAGAAGGATAAGAAGTCAAAGGAAGATACTTCAGATTTTGATAAAATTTAAAATCGTCACCCAGGACGTATATCTCTAATGTCTCTCTATTTTTAATGTCTAACATTTAACACCTTTCTAAACTAAGTCTTTTTACAAATGTATAACTTCCTAATTTACCACGCACCAAAAATGGAAATATAGTATCATACTAAGGAAGTCAAACACCTTTTATTTACATTAATTTATAAACAAACTCTCTGATTGTTAGTTCATTTATCATTTTCCTATTTCGTTTTATTATAGACTGACCTGGTTTTTATAGTGTTTTTAGGACAAGAAAAGGATTAATGCTTTCAAATGAAAAATAAGTAGATTGTTTTCTAATTCAAGCAAAATTAAAGAAATGTACTTTTATATCACATAAGAGGCAATCAAAAGAACTACTAACTCATTGAGATAAAGATTTGCATGACCACAAGAAAGACTAATAATCAGAATAATAGCTATAAATCGGCACAATTCATACTAGAAAAATCAACGGATTATTTGCTAATTAAAAATTAATCTGTACTTTTGCATCCGCAATTCGGGGTGTAGCTCAGCCCGGTTAGAGTACGCGTCTGGGGGGCGTGTGGTCGCTGGTTCGAATCCAGTCACCCCGACATTGAAAATCAGCCATTTACAAATAGTAAGTGGCTGATTTATTTTTTAGTGGAACACATTTGGAACACAAACTACAAATATAAAGTAGTATGATTAGACATTAATTCAGTTTCATAAGTCTTTCAATTGTCTATCAAAAACAGAACTATCAAAATCAAAAGAATAGAAATCACCTTTCTTAGACTTAATATCCTTGATTATATGTTCTACACTTTTTGTTATGTTTTTAACAGGAACATAATGCAACCATTTAATTAATTCTTCTATTCCAGGTTCTGTCAAAGAAACTTTCTTTTTCATATTATGTGAAATAAATACGAACAAATCCTTATAATAAAATACAGTTACTTCGGTAGAACTTTTCCTAACAAAGAATGTTATACTGCCATCTACTATTGCTACAGCTTCACAGTTCTTCTGTTTAAAATCATTTATCTGAAACATCTCTAACCAATCTTTAGAAGAATGATTGACATTCCAAAACAAAGTAGGAATAATTACATGCTCTGATTCATTTAACTGGACTATGGTGACCATAGGATCAGAGGTTATAATATCCTTTCTTGTGAGTTTGGATAGAATTGCGCCATTGTCTGCACAATATTGAGACTTAAGTTCCAGAATAGTCTCTTGAGGAAGTTTATTAGCTCCCTTAGTTAGTGGTTCTATATGAGAAACATACACGGGATAATTATCCTTATTCCAAGATTGGAATACAGGAAGACTCTTTTGAGCCTTAGCAGTAAATGCTATTACACTACATATAATACTTAAAAATATACTCTTGAAATACATAATTATAACCTATCTGTTGTGGAATCAATTTTATGAATACCCTTCCGAATAACTCTTTGAAAGTCCTTTTTTAAGCAACGAATCAATTGAATACGTAAACGGAAACGCCTACGATAGTTTATTTCATAGAGCCATACATGACCTTTCTCGAAACACTCCGGAATATTTCTTTCCAAATACCCAAATTCATCGTTACTTAAATATTGTCCATAACGTAAGTAAACGACCATATAAACATCAACATACCCATAAACAGGCATTTCTTCATGTAGCCATTTAACAAACTTCTCATAAAAATCCCTATCGGTTTCATTCTCTTGCACAAATTCATAAACCAATGGAATTGAATATCGTGCAAGATAGTTTATCTCATCAGGGTTGAAAATTGTTCCGCCTTTCATTCGTGGTGCAGACGGAACTTTCAAACTTTCCAAAAACTTTCTAAACGGTGTATCAATCTTGGTAACAATCATATAATTATTAATTTGGTTGACTTAAGAACAGCCAATAAAAAAGAGCAACGATTGCTACAACAACAGAATTTCCCCATTTCAATTTCTTCAAAAACACATCCCATTCCGATTTAAAGAACTTATCAGCTTGTGAAACCGCAAACTTATGGGCTAATTTTACAACAATTGGAAATACAATCAAAGGCAATAGAAACAAAAGTCCATATTTTACATCTGTCGCCCATGCACTAACATCGGCAATGATATAAACAATATAATTCAATACTAATAAGAAGTTACATATAAATTTCATAATATCAATATTAATCGGTTAATATTCAGCATATTTATTTAGTTTGTTTTGGCATAATCTCACCTGCATCAGCAACTACCCACCGCTTATTTGTAGAATCCCATTCCATAGACCTATATCCTGTTTCTTTTGTTTCTACATTTACGTATTTTACACTCAATGCATTATCCCGAAGTACAATATCTTCTATCAGACCTTTCTCGTTAGGGTTAGGATAATGTCGTATGGAATACAGTTTTCCTATAAACTTTTCTTTCAAGTATTCTATATGATTCTCTAAAATATAAGTTGCATAAGCAAACGCAGAGCCATCCTTCATTGATATTCCTGATATAAACTTGTCTTCATTCAACCGTGTGAGAAAAAGTTCTCCGCTTTTACTTTCCATCAAAAAGATGGGAGATTCGCAATCATTACTTCCACCAAATTCTATGTTATTCTTAATCAAAATATCATTTTGTACAGATGGGGTTAAAAATGTTTTCCCTGAAACAAGTGATTCATAATAATAGGTTTCTCTTTTACCCAAACCATGTGTACTTTCACTTTTTGTAATAAGCTTTATTTGTGGGTCTTCTTCAAGGAGTTTCAAGGCTTCATCAAGACTTAATATTTTCTTAATAAGATAAGAATCTCCTACCAAAGAAACATGTTCGTTTACTACAACATTATCAGGAGCGTATGCATTATATAAAACCATTGTATAAGGTTTCCGGTTTTTATCGTCCTTCTCATAACAGGACCAATTAGCATTATCCCCTCTCATATCATCAATAACCTTTACATTAGAAGATTGAGGATCGACAGATTTAATGATTGGATGATACAAGTAAGTTGCTATTTGATTAATAGAAAAGTCCAGTTGTTTTTTCTTGTACTGAATGCAACCCTTTATCGGAGTAGGAAGATTGACAAGCTGACGTTTCAAAGCGTAGCGGTTTCCATAAGGAGCAAAAGCCTCGTCCGAGATACAGAAAATTCGTTGATTGATAAATTTGTGGTAAGATTTATAGTCTAAAGAATCATTAAACCTCCCTCGATGTGATTCTCGTATATAAAGGTCTTGAGATACATCATAAACATCTTTTTTCTCTGGTTTTGGAGTTGAATTTTCTATTTTCAGTTGTGCAAAACAATAATTACAAGACAACGCAAATAACATACCTAAAACAATAGTTTTCATGTTTTTTTATCTTTAAATTGAACAAACACTTTTATTAGACTTACTTATACGTTTTACAAATACCTATCCGTTAGATAATTGCAATAAGATTCATTCCCATTATAAAATTCTTTTGATAGTTTCGCTATCACTTCTTGATAGGTTATATGACTAAACTTTATATTGTCCTTTTTAGCAATTTCTGCAAACTGCTCTATCTCTTTTCTATGCTTACTTCCCTCTTTTCCTATTACATCGTACCAAAGATATAAGAGATGAAAATTGCGTTTGAGTATCAAATTCCTTTTACCTTCTACAAAATGATACTTTTGAACAAGATTTGAATTATATTCGTCACTATTCTTTTTCAGTCCCAATATGTGTTTTATTAATTGTGCCGCATCTAAATACTGGAACTTAGTATCATCAGGAGAAATTTCTTTTGCTAATTCATACAGATTAGGCAATCCGTTCCAAAAAGAGAGATTTTCAACATACTTTTGTTTTAATCCTCCATGTTTTCTACTACTATATGGTTCTGTAAATTTAGACTCAATACCAATAGTAGACAATGGAGTATAAATCACAACATCAATATTGGGTGAATGTGGAAATTGAGATTTATCTCCACTTATCTCAAACTGCTCTTCAAATTTAATTTCGTAATTAAGTGGAGAAGGAACTATGGGAATTTTTTCAGGAGAAACAGAACCGACATTCTTAATCAGATAGCCTACCTTAGTAGTTCTTGAAGTCAATTTGCAGACATTTAGAATCGGACAAACATCTTTTCCCTGCCAATACTGGAACAGATTAACCACAATCGCAGAAGATGAATGAAGTGCTTTCATTTTTGCCAATCGTGTTTTAGAATCTTTTGTTTCGTTTCCATCCCCCTTTTGGTAAGAAAGCAAATTCCCTTTAGACAATGGTTCAAACAGGTTATCCGTCAGATTAGGTAAATAATTTGCTTCCCCTCTGTTAGGTATAGTTCCACCTACTACATTGAAACCTTTCCTTTTTGCCCAACTCTGTTGTTTCGATTTAATAAAATCTAATCCATTCATAGTAATTAGTAAAGTTGCGCCATTCGACTCCTTTAATGACAGGATTAGACAAAAAGAAAGTGTGGAGCCATTCGTTTATTGTGTAGGAGGTTCTGACAAAACCCAAAAGCAAATAAACAATACTCCACACCTGTTTAGTATATGTCTTTTGAACATACGCTACCCAAGTGATGAATGTCATTGCTTACCCCTGCTTTTTTGAAACTGTCAGATTTCCTACACAGGATAAAAGCGAAACACTTTCACTATTACATTTGCCACTATTTGTGACTTTGCAAAGATAGTAAAATTACTTAAAAACACTCTGATTAAGGAGTATTGTTTTCTTTGCTTTGGGTTATATTATTAATACGATAATAAAAATTAGTAAAGGAGAAGCACGTAACATACGTTCACACTTCCCCTTTGCTCAACTAGTAATATGCTATATCATTAAAAATTTGGATATAAGCATATTACATCTTAAAATTATAATTAGCTAGCAATAACAAACGACTGCATCGTTTATATTCGTTATCATTATTTAACCAACAATACATTTTAAACAGCCTACAATTCACTGCTTTTACTCATAATTTACTCCATAGCGTTTACATAAATAAAAGAATGTTCCAATCTTAGCTCCATCGTCTTTTTTGTATTTCAGACACCGATTATATTGAATATCACAACCACCTTCATTATAATCTTTATACACACGGCTAATCATGTGAAACCAATATCTCCCATCCTCACCAAACTCATAAGCTAATGCACATCCTATCTTGAACCAATTCTGATATTGATTAGTAATATCAATCCGTTCTGCTTGGATGATTGAAACAGCCTTTTTTACACGCTTAAGAATATTTTCTTTTTGGGTTACTGTTCTTATTACATGTCCAGATTTAACATCAGTCTCCATTGTATATGGAAATGGAACAGGATTAGGGTTATAATAAGGGGTCAGATCATAACTTACCACCCTCAAACTAACAGGGCTTTTAACACTCCTATCAACTTGCAATTCAAACTTTCTACTTAAAAACTCTGCTAGAGCCTCAAAATGCTGTTTATGAAATTCCGGATTCGAGATTCTAAATATAAGAAATATACCCTCCCCACTAAGCGATAAGCCTGCATAATACAAACTCGGACAACATTCACCAATCATGTGTTTAGCCTTTGCCAAATCAAACATTGGATTATCTTTTGCATCAATATCTACGCATATTAATTCAGTATGTTTTATAATGCTAGATTCTTGTCTTTGGCTAAATGTTCCACTTGGTGTTACACACCTAAGACTTCCTTTAATTTTTCTTCTAAACTCATCATCAGTACTAGCTCTGTATTCTTCAACTTGTGTTTTAAACTTAGTCGTATGCAAGAACTTATCTAATCTCACTTCATAAAGAGGTTCTTTACTATAATGATTTTCAAACACTGACACTATCGGTACATCCAAGGGAGTAAAGATTCCGCTAGCTCCTTTTTCATTTATATTTTTATTTTTTTTCTTTTCTATTTTTTCTTTAGAATTATCATTCTTATTAACTCTATCTTTTAGAAGTTTTTCATCATTCTTCATTTTGTTGATAATTAAACAGTTAAACAATAAAACCATTTCAAAATTGAGCAAAATTGAGCAAAATTGATTCAATCTTCAAAATATTTACTCTCTGTAGACTCATCCTCATTTGCTGTTAACAAAGTCTTTTTGAACGGTAACGACACTTTCCTTTCAGAATTCTCTTCAAAATCTGACGCACTCTTTTTCGCAACCTTTTTATTATATTCAGCTATTCTTTTATCAATACCTGGTATAGCCATTATTAATATAGGATATACCTGTTTAGGCAACTTTTCAAGATCCAGTTCTTGATAACGTTCATATTGTACTATTGCTTCAAATGCAATGAGCTTATTTTTGTTGCTCAGTTTCTGCATTGCATCATAATATCCCCAATAAAATACAAAACCTTTTCTCTTATCTTCACTATTTACTTTTCTCATAACTATTTAATTTAGAGTTTAAAACTTTCTTTCCTTTCACATTCTCAAAAGACTCTTCATAGGTTTCAAAATGATTAGATTCTAACCATTGATTGATTTCTGCCCGTTTAAAAAAGATTCTTCGCCCACCGTGTGCAGGCTTATGAAAAGGAATTTTTCGCTCATGGGTTAACTTATAAAGCGTAGCCTTTTTGTAACCCGTCAGTTCTGAAACTTCTTCAATAGTAAGAGTTTCAGATTTCTCACTCGTTAAATATAATGGCGACTCTTGGAGCACATCTCTGATAATAGCCTTTATTTGACTAACCGTTAATTGTACCACCAATGCGTCATCATGTAGTATATTATTATACAACATAATAAACGATTTTATGCTATGAGAAAATACTTTAATCCCCATAGCTGGTTAATACTAAAAAAGTTTTAGGGTTAGTTTTCTTGGTTTGACCCCAACCAAGAGGGCTATCCGTATGGCAAAACATACCGCTCCACACGTATATAATCAGAATATACTTTTAAAGATCTGTGCCTAAAAAAGCCTCCTTTACCACCTTTTACTTTGTATACCCTAATACAAAAATGATAAAAAAGAATCCTGAAAATATTAAGAAACGCAATAAGTTACAGATTCGTTTCGTCAGAGAGGAATGAAACAGGGAACTAAGCGATAAATTTGTTAATTCGACTCTCCATTCTAGTCTCACTGCAAAACTACAAACAACTTCATTTAAAACAAATATTTTTTCGTTAAAAATATCAGAATCCATTAAATCCTATTTCTTCATTGAACTTTTAACTTCGGTTTAATAAGTTACGAATACCCACAGAAACGCTATCTCAAAATTACACATCATATAAGACCTTTGCAGCCTCATCTATTACAGTTGTATCAAAGCTATCTAAATAAGTATTCGTAGTTTTCATATCTGCATGTCCCAACATTTGGGAAATATGTTCACGGGAAACATCATTGCGTTGCAACATCATCGCCATAGTATGCCGACTTACATATGTTGTCAACTTCATATCAGTTATTTGCAGTTCCTCTGCTAACTCTGCCAAATAATCATTATATTTTTTATACCTGTAACGGATGTGATTATATAGTTTTTCTCCGGTATAACCACTAATAGAAACTATTGGTACAATAAAATCATCCACTGTAGGGCTATTCTCTTTAAGGCTATCTAATAAACGCTCAATTTCTTTCGTTATTTTAATCTTAATAGGTTTCACACCCTTTTGATGTTGTATTTTATGGCGTTTGTAGACAATATACTCTCCACCATTAAACTTTACAATATTGTTTCTTGTCAAATATGCCATATCAATAAATGATATTCCATAGCAATAAAATGACAATAGAAATAGCTTGCGGGCGTACTCTCGTTGTGGCTTTTCCGAAACTGTATTTTTTATTTTTTTCCAATATTCCATAGGAAGATAACGCTTTTCTGTTTCTTCATCCAATTTTGCTATTTGAAAACCACCTTTACCAAAAGGATAAGTTTTCTCCGTTGCTTCTTTTTCTTGAATAGCCTTATTTAAAATGCTGCGCAATGCTTTAAAATAGTACTTTCTTGTATTTCCTTTACATCCTCTCTTTTGAAGGAAAATATCGAATCCATTCACAAACTTTATATCAATCTCTGAAAATACCTTTTGATCCAATCTACTATCATAATGCTCAAGCATATTTAAAGTTGCAGCATAACAATTAGCATTACCAATATGCCCAGTTTCACGCAAAGTATTAATATGGTTCTCCATATAAGCTTTTATTTTCCCTTGCTTCGATTTATTCAGGAAAGCGTCTGCAAATTGATTTAAAGTCCAATCTATGTGCTCTCTTCGAAAGCTTTCTATTATTTCTTGCGCTTGCATCCTATAGCTATTCAGCAAATAATTATACTGTTTACGTTGTTCGTTTTCTTCTTTCTGCTTTTTATCTCTCACATTCTTAAGAATACGGAAACATTCGTTTTCCTCATCCCAGTATTCATTATCCGCGAATATGTTTAAAGAAAAATACCTACGCTGTCGTTCCTTGCATATTCTTAGACGAACAGCATATAATCCTTGTGCATTAGCAACATCATTCCTTTTTACAAAACTTATCATACTCAATGTCTTTTATATCGTTATGAGAAGTATTAATACCTCTATATTCTCTAATACGATAGAAAAAATTGAGAGTTCTATTTTGCGAGCACTCTACAAGTATAAACAACAAACAATCAAAACGATATCATAAAAGTTAAAAATACAAAACAGGGAAAAAGGGAGTTCAAGAAGGCATTTGATAATAGTTCCGCACTTTTAGACAGACTAATTGATTCAAGAAACAATTTTATTCATTATCTTTGCACTCAATATTAAGACCACGTGTATATAGCTCTTTGTTTTAGTGGAACACATTTGGAACACATGTAATCAAAACAAGTAAAATCTAATAGAAATTATTTATTTGATTTTCAGCCATGTACAACAATGATTAAAAGTAATATCAACTAATAAAAATAATAAAATACCTCTGGGGGGCGTGTGGTCGCTGGTTCGAATCCAGTCACCCCGACTGGTTAAAGAGGTTAGAAACCGAATGGGTTCTAACCTCTTTTTATTTTAGAAAACAATGAAAGAAGATCCTAGACATATCCATATCAGTGAATACAGTTATCCTCTTCCGGATGAACGTATTGCTAAATTCCCGTTGCCTACCCGCGACCAGTCCAAACTCTTAATATACCGTCGTGGAGAAGTTAGTGAAGATGTTTTCACTTCTTTGCCGGAATATCTGCCGCAAGGCAGTCTGATGATATTCAATAATACAAAAGTCATTCAGGCACGCCTCCATTTTCGAAAAGAGACGGGAGCACTGATCGAAGTGTTTTGTCTTGAACCGATCCAGCCAAACGATTATGTCTTAAATTTCCAACAGACAGCACATGCCGCCTGGCTTTGCATGATCGGCAATCTGAAGAAATGGAAAGACAGACAGTTGAAACGCGAAATGACCGTCAAAGGATTCCCTATTACTCTGACCGCTACCCGAGGAGAATGCAAAGGAACCAGCCATTGGGTAGATTTTGCATGGGATAATCCGGAAGTGACGTTTGCCGATATCCTTGAAGTATTCGGAGAACTTCCTATTCCTCCTTACTTAAACCGGGATACGGAAGAAAGTGACAAGGAGACTTATCAAACTGTTTATTCTAAGATTAAAGGTTCGGTAGCTGCGCCTACGGCGGGATTACATTTTACTCCACGAGTATTGGATGCACTTCAAGAAAAAGGGATTGATCTTGAAGAATTAACTCTACATGTAGGAGCAGGCACATTCAAACCTGTAAAAAGTGAAGAAATCGAAGGTCACGAAATGCACACGGAATATATATCGGTCAACCGGAGTACCATCAAAAAACTGATTGACCATGACGGTTGTGCTATTGCAGTAGGGACTACTTCTGTACGGACTCTGGAAAGCCTGTATCACATTGGAGTTACATTGGCTGAAAATCCGTATGAAGAAGAACTACGTGTCAAACAATGGCAGCCTTATGAAAAGTACGACCAGATTCCTCCCGTTGTTGCGTTGCAAAAGATATTAGGATATCTCGACAGGAATGGTTTGGAAACCCTTCACACCAGTACACAGATTATCATAGCACCGGGATACAATTATAAAATAGTAAAAGCGATGGTTACTAATTTCCATCAGCCGCAAAGTACCTTGCTGCTTTTGGTTTCAGCTTTTGTAAAAGGGAATTGGCACACAATTTATGATTATGCACTGGCGCATGATTTCCGATTCCTAAGTTATGGAGATTCTTCTTTATTAATACCATAAGATATTCTCCTCTCCGTAAGATTTCACCCAATATAAAAGACACTATGCCAAGCGATAATAACCAGGAAATGTTCCCTATCGTAGACGAACAGGGAAATATCACCGGAGCCGCTACTCGCGGAGAATGTCACAGCGGTAGCAAACTGCTTCATCCGGTAGTTCACCTTCACGTATTCAATGCCCAAGGAGACATCTATTTACAGAAACGACCCGAATGGAAAGATATTCAACCGGGGAAATGGGATACGGCTGTGGGCGGACATATTGATTTGGGCGAAAGCGTAGAAATCGCCCTAAAGAGAGAAGTCCGTGAAGAATTGGGCATCACAGACTTCACCCCCGAGCTTCTCACCAGTTATGTTTTTGAATCCAGCCGTGAAAAAGAGCTTGTTTTTGTCCACAAAACCGTTTATGAGGAAGAAATCCATCCCAGCGACGAACTGGACGGTGGACGATTTTGGAAGATCGAAGAAATAAAAGAAAATCTGGGTAAAGGAATCTTCACTCCCAACTTCGAAGAAGAGCTGAAAAAAGTATCCCTTATTCCTTCTCTATCCAAGTAATAATCTTTTCAGAGAACGGACTTTCTTTCGGAGACACAACTCCCGCCCAATGTCCGTTCTCATCAATCATAAACTTCTGAAAATTCCACTGAACCGGTGCGTTTTCTTTTCCATTCTGTTTTTTCTCCGTCAACCATTGGTAAAGAGGAGCCATATCTTTTCCTTTAACGGAAATCTTAGCCATCATCGGAAAAGTAATATCATAGTTCAAAGAACAGAACTTGGCTATTTCCTCATTACTACCCGGTTCTTGTCCCATAAAGTTATTCGCCGGAAAACCGATAATAACAAAGTCTTTTTCTTTATATTTCTCATATAGTTTCTCCAGTTGAGCATACTGGGGCGTCAGCCCACACTTAGATGCCACGTTGACTACCAACACTTTCTTACCTTTCAGTGAAGAAAGAGGAAAGTCCTTACCATCAATAGTTTTCACTGTAAAATCATAAAAAGACTTGTTTTGCGCTTCCGAAGAAATTGCAAACAACAGGCTTACCATCATCAAGACGAATGTTTTCATGTTGAATATACATTTAATTTGTTTTTATATTAAACGAGTAAACTGAAAGAAATGTTTGTTCAGCAGTGAAACAAGAGCTATGATTTTACATCTTTCAATTCCCAAATCCGTCACTTCACCCCACAATCTTTCCGCTTCATTTATTCTTAGTGATAACGGATGAAGATAGGTAGTAATTTTGTATCGTGAAATAATAATACAACGAAAGTCATGTTTACAGCTATTGTACGTTTTTCAATCAAGAAGAAACTATTTGTAGGACTCACTACTCTCTTCCTGTTTATCGGAGGTATCTATGCGATGCTGACACTACCTATTGATGCCGTGCCCGACATTACCAATAATCAGGTACAAATAGTGACCGTATCCCCTACACTCGCACCACAAGAGGTGGAACAACTCATCACTATGCCTATCGAAATAGCGATGAGCAATATTATGAATGTCGAAGATATCCGTTCTGTCAGCCGCTTCGGGCTATCGGTCGTAACGGTCGTTTTTAAAGAAAGTGTTCCCACACTCGATGCACGGCAGTTGATAAATGAACAAATACAAAGCGTAACAAGCGAGATTCCCTCCGAACTCGGAACACCGGAAATGATGCCCATCACCACCGGTCTGGGAGAGATTTACCAGTATATATTGAAGGTAGCTCCCGGATATGAGAAGAAATATGACGCAATGGAACTCCGCACCATTCAAGATTGGATGGTGAAACGTCAGTTGTCCGGTATCCCCGGTATAGTAGAAATCAATAGTTTCGGCGGTTACCTGAAACAATATGAAGTAGCCGTCGACCCGGACGCCCTTTTTTCTTTGAATATCACTATCGGCGAGGTGTTCGAAGCACTTAGCAGCAACAACCAAAATACCGGCGGAAGTTACATTGAGAAAATAAAGAATGCCTACTATATCCGGTCGGAAGGTATGATTACCCGCATCAAGGATATTGAACAGATTGTAGTGACCAACCGAAATGGGATTCCGGTACATATCAGTGATGTAGGAGTTGTCCGCTTCGGTTCTCCAAAGCGTTTCGGTGCCATGACAAAGGATGGTGAGGGCGAGTGTGTCGGCGGAATTGCCATGATGCTGAAAGGTGCCAACGCAAATGTAGTGACTCAAGAACTCGAAAAACGGGTAGAAAAAATACAGCAGCTATTACCCGAAGGAGTCAGTATAGAACCTTACTTGAACCGTTCGGAACTGGTAAACCGGAACATCTCTACGGTTGTCAACAACCTGATTGAAGGAGCGGTTATCGTCTTCCTTGTACTCATCCTCTTCCTCGGCAACCTCCGTGCCGGACTGATTGTCGCATCCGTCATCCCGCTGGCAATGCTCTTCGCTTTTATCATGATGCGTGTATTCAATGTCACCGCCAATCTAATGAGTCTCGGTGCCATTGACTTTGGTATTGTAGTAGATGGCTCTATCGTTATCTTGGAAGGTATCCTCGCCCACATTTACGGAAAACAATTCCGAGGCCGCACACTGACCCGCAAAGAGATGGACAAAGAAGTGGAAAAAGGAGCTTCCGGCGTTGCACGTTCGGCCACTTTTGCAGTGTTGATTATCCTTATCGTCTTCTTCCCCATCCTTACATTGAACGGGATTGAAGGGAAATATTTCACTCCTATGGCTAAAACACTTGTGTTCTGCATTATCGGAGCCTTAATTCTTTCACTGACTTATGTTCCTATGATGGCCTCCCTCTTTCTGAAGCATACCATTATTGTGAAACCCACCCTTGCCGACCGCTTCTTCGAGAAATTGAACAAGATCTACCAGCACACCCTGCGCGCCTGTCTTCGTCACAAATGGCGTACCGTCATCGTAGCCTTCTCTGCGCTGATCGGTTCACTTTTTCTCTTTACCCGCCTGGGAGCAGAATTCATTCCTACTTTGGACGAAGGAGATTTTGCCATGCAAATGACACTACCCGCAGGAAGTTCGCTGACCGAAAGTATCGAAGTATCCCGCTTGGCAGAGAAAGCATTAATGGATAAATTCCCTGAAATCAAACATGTTGTAGCCAAAATAGGAACGGCGGAAGTTCCCACTGACCCGATGGCAGTGGAAGATGCCGATGTGATGATTATCATGAAACCATTCAAAGAGTGGACAAGTGCCGGAAGCCGTGCAGAAATGGTGGATAAAATGAAAGATGCACTTGCTCCGCTCTCCGAACGTGCCGAATTCAACTTCTCGCAACCGATACAGCTTCGCTTCAACGAGCTGATGACGGGAGCAAAAGCAGATATTGCCATCAAACTATATGGAGAAGACACGCACGAATTATATGAAAGAGCCAAAGAAGCAGCTACCTTTGTAGAAAAAGTGCCGGGAGCAGCGGATGTCATCGTTGAGCAGACGATGGGATTACCCCAATTGGTAGTGAAATACAACCGTAGCAAAATAGCCCGTTACGGCATCAACATACAAGAGCTTAACACCATTATCCGAACTGCCTATGCCGGAGAGTCAACAGGTGTAATCTTTGAAAACGAACGGAGATTCGATCTCGTGGTACGGCTTGACCAGGAGAAAGTGGCCGACTTGAATCTTGATAAGTTGTTTGTACGCACTTCGGAAGGAATTCAAATTCCTGTTGGAGAGGTAGCAAGCATCGACCTTGTCAGTGGGCCACTGCAAATCAACCGGGATGCAACCAAACGACGCATCGTCATCGGTGTCAATGTGCGTGACGCAGACATCCAGCAAGTTGTCGCCAATATTCAAGAGACACTGGACAAGAACATCAAACTGAAGCCGGGATATTACTTCGAATACGGCGGCCAGTTCGAAAACTTGCAAAATGCCATCAATACCTTACTGGTGGTCATCCCAGTGGCATTAATGCTTATTCTGTTGATTCTGTTCTTCGCATTCAAGAACATCACCTATACCCTGATGGTATTCTCAACCGTCCCCCTATCGCTCATCGGTGGTATCGCCGCACTTTGGCTACGCGGGCTTCCGTTTAGCATATCGGCCGGAGTAGGATTCATCGCCTTGTTCGGGGTAGCAGTATTGAATGGTATCCTGATGGTAAATCACTTCAACGAACTTCGTAAACAAAATACCTATTCCATGACTACAAACCAGATTATCAAAAGAGGGACTCCACACTTGCTCCGTCCTGTATTCCTGACAGGACTGGTTGCATCTTTGGGATTCGTCCCGATGGCAATAGCCACTTCAGCCGGCGCAGAAGTACAACGTCCGTTGGCAACAGTGGTCATCGGCGGCTTGATTATTTCTACCGTACTGACTTTACTCATTATTCCGGTGTTTTACAAAATTGTAAATTCATTTGCTACCTGGAGACGTCCGGGAGTCAAACTGCGCTGGCCTTTCGGAGGATTGTGTCTCCTGTTCTTGTTTCTTCCCGCGTTCGTTTCCGCTCAACAGACACAAACAGTCAGTCTCGAACAGGCGATAGAAATAGCCAAACAAAATCATCCTCGCCTGAAAATAGCCAATAATGCTATTCAACAAGCCAAAGCCACTCGCGGAGAAGTGATAGAAGCAACGCCTACCTCGTTCAGCTATTCCTGGGGTCAACTTAACGGAGAAAACAAAAAAGACAAGGAACTGGCTTTCGAGCAAAGCCTGGGCTCCCTTCTAACGCCATTCTACAAGAATGCGTTAGTCAACCGTCAGGTAAAAACGAACACCTATTATCGGCAGATGGTAGAGAAAGAAATCACAGCAGAAGTGAAAAGGGCGTGGGCCTACTACCAATATGCCACTAATCTCTGTTCAATGTATCGGGATCAGGATAAAATGGCAGAAGAACTGCAGCGCATCGGAGAATTACGATACCAACAAGGAGAGATCACCTTGCTAGAGAAAAATATGATGACCACCATAGCTGCCGATCTGCATAACCGCTGGTTCCAAGCAAAAGAAGAAGAGAAAATGGCATTGGCACGTTTCCAATGGAGTTGCTACTCCAACGATCCCATTGTTCCGGTGGATTCCACTTTATCCTTATTCTATACCGGCATTTCGGATGGAAACCTGTCGGGAGCACATACTGCCTACTTTCAAAGCCAGGCAGATGAAGCGAAAGCAATGCTCCGTGTAGAACAGAGCCATTTCTTTCCTGAAATCAGTGTGGGGTATACACGTCAGGACATTCTCCCACTTAAGAATCTGAATGCCTGGATGATCGGGGTTTCTTTCCCCATCTACTTCCTGCCACAAAAGAGCAAAGTGAAGCAGGCACGGCTAACTGCCACTTCAGCGCAAATACAGGCAGATGCCAACATCCGGGAGTTAAGAAATAAAACATTCGAACTGGAAGCATCCCTCCGCAGATATAACGAAAGTTTACGATATTATACCTCTTCTGCCCTGAAAGAAGCGGATGAACTGACAAAGGCAGCCAACCTGCAATTGCAGCAGAGCGAAACAGGCATTGCCGAATATATACAGTCGATTACCACCGCCAGAGAGATCCGCAGAGGCTATATTGAAACAGTCTACCAATACAATATTGCTGCACTGGAATATGAACTTTTCAAGTAGGTGGAAAATCGAGACATTGAATGACATACATCACCCAGAATAATTATTATAAAACATAAGATATGAAAAAGATAGTTTATCCCATCCTTTTACTAGTTCTAACGGCTTGCAAAGGAAACCAGCAAACTACAAATAACGAATCCGCCGCAATTCCCGGTTGCCGAAACGATAGCAGATACCATCGCACAACCCGAAGTGGATGCCATCACTAGCTACCTCAAAGCCTAATCAGGTTTCGTTCAACGGACGAATCGTTCTTCCTCCTCAACGTCAGGCAACCATTGCTTTAACCATGGGAGGCATTGTAAAAAAGGCTTCTCTGCTTCCAGGGCAATGGGTGGCTGCAAACAGTGTAATCGCCACGTTAGAGAATCCGGAGTTCATCACCCTGCAACAAACTTATCTGGACAGTCACGCACAGACCGAATATCTCTTAGCTGAATACGAACGGCAAAAAAATCTGTCTGCCGAACAAGCAGCTTCTCAAAAGAAATTCCAGCAAAGTAAAGCAGACTTTCTCTCCATGAAGAGTCGCCAGGACGCCGCTGCTGCACAACTTTCTTTAGGCGTTCAAACGGAGGCATTACTTAAGAACGGAATACAACCGCTACTGGAAGTCAAAGCCCCCATTAGTGGTTATGCCGCTAATGTAGCGATGAATATCGGCAAATATATCAATCCGGGAGAAGCACTTTGCGAACTTATCGATAAAAGCAGCCCGATGCTTTGCCTGACTACTTACGAGAAAGATCTTGCAGACATACAAGTCGGCAGCCCGGTACAGTTTCGGGTAAACGGAATGGGGACACAAACCTTTCACGGTATCGTGATTTCCATCGGACAAAAAGTAGACGAAACCAATCGTTCGCTCGAAGTGTATGCTTCCATCAAGGAGGAAAATGTACAATTCCGCCCCGGTATGTATGTCACGGCACACATTCAGAAACAATAATTGACCAACTGTGACAACAGCATTGACATTTTATAACCGGTAACTCATAATTTACCACTATCTTTGTTGTATGATAGCCAAAGCAATAAAAAAAGATAAATATATACTTTCCACAGTCATCATCTCCTTAGCGGTTGCTGTACTGATTCATTTTCCTGAATCAGTATCTCTTTTCGACCGTTTCGAAAGTCATTCCTTATTCCCGGGATGAAGTTTATATATGTGGCAAACGAAATACTGTTTACCTTTCTGTCGTTATTGTTACTTTTTGCCATCAATACCCGTTTGTTTCATTTCAATCAGGCTTCCATTAAAATTACAGGGACAAAGATTTTGCTTTCCTTTATCGTGACATGGATATTGAGTAACTTGTCAGGACAGTTTTTTGTTTTCCTTCACAGAACGTTTGATATTCCGGCCATCGATGCCATGGTACATCATTATTTGCATCCATTGCGGGATTTCATTGTGGCATGTCTCGTCACCAGTAGTTGCTGCATCATTCATCTTATATTCAAGCAGCAACTGGTACTTATTGAAAACGAACAGCTTCAGGCAGAGAATCTCCGCAATCAGTATGAAGTACTGAAGAATCAGCTGAACCCACACATGCTGTTCAACTCGCTGAATACCCTGCGTTTGCTGGTACGCGAAAATCAGGATAAAGCGCAGGATTACATTCAGGAACTCTCCCGGTAAGGTATACTTTACAAAGTAATGAGTCACAATGTCAGTCTCCGGGAAGAAATAGAATTTGTTTCCGCTTATATTTTTCTATTAAAGATGCGTTTTGAGAACAATCTACAATTCGACATACAGATAAGCAATGCATACGAAGAATACTCCTCCAATGGCGGTGCAAGTGTTGATTGAGAATGCAGTAAAGCACAACGAAATCAGCGACCGGAAGCCGTTGACCATTCATATCACGACGGACGATAACGGCAATTTGTCTATCAGCAACGACATTCAGCCCAAATGGACTGCAACTTCCGGAACCGGTATCGGACTTGCCAACCTTGCCAGCGATACAGGCTCTTGTTTAAACGGGATATACAAATAACGGAGGACAGAGAGTTTACAGTTTGTATTCCTTTGATTGAAAAATCACAACTAGAACAATAATCACCATGAAGATTGTCATTATAGAAGACGAAAAAGCAGCAGTACGAAACCTGACTTCACTGCTTAATGAGATAAAACCGAATGGAGAAATCGTGACCATACTGGATAGTATCAGTTCCACTATCGAATGGTTCAGTTCTCATCCGATGCCGGAACTGGTATTCATGGATATTCACCTGGCAGATGGTTCCGCCTTCGAGATATTCAATCATATCAATATTACTTGTCCGATTATCTTTACAACTGCCTATGATGAATATGCGTTACGTGCATTCAAAGTAAACAGCATCGACTACTTATTATTAAAACCATCGGTAAGGAAGACATAGAACACGCTTTCGATAAGCTCCAAGGTTTACAGGATGCTGCTGACAAACACCAGCTTTTCCACAACAGGAGAATGAGCTACTGAAACTAATACATTCACTCCAAAAGCAAGAAAACTATAAAAGTCATTTCCTTATTCCTACCAAAGGAGACAAACTATTGCCTGTTTCTGTAGATATGATACAATTGTTTTATATTAAGGACTGTCAGGTAAAAGTAGTCTTAACCGATGAAACCGAATACTGTTTTCTCAAACATTAGATGAACTTACGGAGTGTCTCAATCCTTCTTTTCTTTTCATAACCGCCAATATCTTATTTCGCGAGAAGCTATCAAAGATATTGACTTATTCAACAGCCGACTGTCCCATCAACTTGTATTATTCGGGAATCAAAGAAAAATATAC